>OMBN01000116.1_pt1 | contig 85331 bp, 61 predicted proteins | sample 1644891 | NCBI WGS metagenome assembly OMBN01 (sample SAMEA103958144, study PRJEB25191) | human gut metagenome | reverse complement strand
CAAATTGCAGGTGGTGTGCACCCTGTTCCCCTATTACGACTTCGTCCGGGCCATCGGCGGCGACCGGGTGGAGCCATACCTGCTGGTAACGGCGGGCCGTGAGGCCCACAGCTTTGAGCCCACGCCCCTGGACGTGATCCGCATTTCCCAGGCGGACGTGTTCATCTGCAACGGCGGCGAAAGCGAGACCTGGGTGGACGACATCCTGGACGCCGCCGGGGAGAGCATCGGCTCCGTGGTGCACATGATGGACCACGCCCACGTCCTGGGGGAGGAGTTCTCCGAGGGCATGCAGGGCGGTCACGATCACGACGAACACGCCCATGACGAGCATGACGGCCACGACCACGACGGCCATGAGGAGGAGATTGAGTACGACGAGCACATCTGGACCTCCCCCCGCATCGCCATGGACCTGTGCCGGGTCATTGCCGACACCCTGGCCCAGGCGGACCCCGCCCATGCCCAGGAGTATCAGGACCGGCTCGCGGCCTATCTCCGGGAGCTGACGGACCTGGACCGGGCCTTCCGGGACACGGTGGAGGCCGGGCAGCGCCATCTGCTGGTGTTCGGCGACCGGTTCCCGCTGCTGTATTTCTGCCGGGAGTACGGCCTGGACTACCGGGCGGCCTTCCATGGCTGCTCCGGGGACACGGAGCCGTCCCTGGCCACGCTGAAATATCTCATCGACAAGGTGAATCAGGAGGACATCCCGGTGGTGTACACCATCGAGCTCAGCAGCCGGAAGGTGGCCAACGCCATCGCCGAGACCACCGGGGCCCGGGTGCTGACCTTTCATTCCTGCCAGACCCTGACCCGGCAGGAGTTCGACGGGGGCGAGACGTATCTGTCCCTGATGTGGAAAAATGTGGACGTACTGAAGGAGGGGTTGGCATGAGCGAACAGAAGGTGCTCATAGACTGCCGTGACGCGGCCCTGGGCTACGAGGGCCGCCCCATCTGGGAGCATCTGACCTTTCAGGTGCGCCGGGGGGATTATCTGTGCATCGTGGGGGACAACGGCTCCGGCAAGTCCACCCTGCTTAAGAGCATGCTGGGCCTGCTGCGGCCCCTGTCCGGGGAGATCCGCCTGGACGAAAGCCTCCGCCGGGGGGCCATCGGCTATCTGCCCCAGCAGACCCGGGCACAGAAGGACTTTCCCGCCACCGTCAGCGAGGTGGTGCTGTCCGGCTTTCTCAGCGCCCGGGGGTGGAAATTCTTCTATACCCCGGCCCAGAAGTCCCAGGCCCTGCAGCACATGGGCAAGCTGGGCATTCTGGAGCTGAAGGACAAGTGCTATCGGGAGCTGTCCGGCGGCCAGCAGCAGCGGGTGCTGCTGGCCCGGGCCCTGTGCGCGGCAGGGGACCTGCTGGTGCTGGACGAACCGGTGACGGGCCTGGACCCCGCCGCCGCCGACGACCTGTACCGCACCCTGCGGTATCTCAACCGCACCGAGGGCATGGCCGTGGTGATGGTGACCCACGACATCCGCAGCGCCCTGCGGGACGCCGCCGCCATCCTCCACGCCGGGCGGGACCAGTGGTTCCTGGGCACTCCCGGGGAGTATCTGGCCTCCCCCTACGGAAAACGCTTCGGAGGTGACCTGTCATGAGCCTGCTGCTGGAAATGTTTACCTATCCCTTCATCGTCCGTGCCTTCGTGGTGGGCATCCTGGTGTCCCTGTGCGCGGCGCTGCTGGGGGTGCCGCTGGTGCTCAAGCGATATTCCATGATCGGCGACGGATTGAGCCATGTGTCCTTCGGGGCGCTTTCCATTGCCGTGGCCTGCGGATGGGCGCCGCTGCCGGTGTCCATCCCGGTGGTGATCCTGGCGGCTCTGGGCCTGCTGCGGCTGACGGAGCGCAGCCGCATGGGGGCTGACGCCGCCATCGCGGTGGTGTCCGCCTCGTCCTTGGCCGCAGGCGTCATCGTCACCAGTCTCACCACCGGCATGACCACGGACGTGGACAGCTATATGTTCGGCTCCATCCTGGCCATGGACCGGGCGGACGTGGCCCTCAGCGCCGGGCTGTCGGCGGCGGTACTGCTGCTGTTCGTGCTGTTTTACCACAAGCTGTTTGCCATCACCTTTGACGAGAGCTTTTCCCGGGCCACCGGCGTCCGGGTGGGGCTGTACAACACGTTCCTCTCCGTGCTGACGGCCCTGACCATCGTGCTGGGCATGCGGATGATGGGCGCCATGCTCATCTCCAGCCTGGTGATCTTCCCGGCTCTTTCCGCCATGCGGGTGAGAAAGAGCTTTCGGGGTGTGGTGATCCTGGCGGGCATTCTGGCGGTGGCCTGCTTCTGCGCGGGGCTTACCGCGTCGTACCTGCTCAGCACCCCGGTGGGCGCCACGGTGGTCATTGCGGACCTGGCAGCGTTTCTGATCTGCTGCGTCATCGGGAAAAAATAAAAAACAACATCCGGACCGTCGCATGGGTGCTCATAAGACAGTAATTCTAAAATTACGATTATGGCATCTGTCAGGCGGGATTGGCAACGGAATAACGGGTATCTGGTGAGAGCCGGATACCCGTTATTTTTTTGCTGTCACGAAAAGCAATAGATTTATTCACAGCTTTCAGGTATAATTGCCTTAAATCAATCCTATCCCATCCATTCCGAGATTTTTTCAAAAAATCTCAAAAAAGTTTAGAAGCATTGGAACAATTCAGCCGTTCTCATGCCATATATAGTAGAGGGCTGAATACAGAAGCGATTGGAGGTGACGCTGATGGACAAGCAGACAGGCCCAAAAGGTTTTCTTGTGGTGCTGCCCGGTGAGATCATCGAGATACCGCAGGACAGCGACAAATCATGGCTGACGCTGTTTTACAGCTTGCCGCGAGAGCTTGCGGAGAAATGGAAACCAGCCTATGAGCTGCCTCGCTGCCCGTATGAGGTTTTGTGGACGGACAAATATGACCACATCGTATGTGACGATATGTTCAAGCTGCTTGTGTGGGACTGCTACGCATGGAGCGCATGGCAGTTTTTCCAAGTCAAAGACCGCAAGGGCAACTACCGCGACATTCCCGGCAACTGGAATCAGTACGCAGGATATTTCCCTTTGTGGCGGCTATCGTACAGTATCATCCCCTACATCCGCATGAAATTTGAGCAGAACGGACTGGGCTTTCAAAACCTATATAACATCCCGCAGGGCGTGGAAGTGCCGTGGCTGACCTATCAGCAGTTCAGCAATCTGGTCGGTAATGTCACCGACATGGTGATTGCAGAACAGAACTGGCAGCTGATGATCGACGCGATCTGGGAAAACCGCACCATGGAGGACTATGAAACCACCAGCAGCACCGTCAAGACGGATTTCATGCGGAAGTGGAATCACAACCGCTCCGGCAAGCCGATTTCTCTGGATGAAATGATGGAGAATGAGGACGGCGATATTTTCGAGGTCGCTGACCCTCGCGGCGAGTTTGAACAGAATGTTATCTCCGAAATGCAGATCACCGCCTTTGCCGAGCGGAGCATCAGCGAGAAAGACCGGGAAATATTGAAGCTGCGCATGGACGGCTTGACCGAACAGGAGATTGCAGACAAGGTTGGCTACAAGACCGCCAGCGCAGTCCATAAGCGGATCGCCAAAATCGCCGGAGCTTATGAGGACTATGTGACAGCGGAGTATCAGAAGTATTTGGACAAGTAAACAGATGCAGAAGCGGCAGCAGTTACCGAAATGGTAGCTGCTGCTTTTTCATGCGGGAAAGGAGATTTTATGAGCAGAGAACCGTTTGAAGCCAGCCGTTGCAGCAGCCGCCTACCGAAGCGGCGAGAAAATCACAAACGAGTGGGACGGCATGATCCATGACTACACCCGAAAGCGCGGCATCGTCCATTCGGAAATCCTGCTGCCGCCCAACGCTCCTCCAGACTTTCAAGACCGTGGAACGCTTTGGAACAGCGTGGAGCAAATTGAAAAGGCGTGCAACTCCCAACTGGCGCGGGAATTGGAGGTTGCACTGCCCATAGAGTTATCCAGAGAGGAACAGGTACGGATTGTCCGTGCGTACTGTTCCTCTCAATTTGTTTCCAGAGGAATGTGTGCGGACTTCAACATTCACGACACAGGCAGCGGCAATCCGCACGCCCATATTCTTCTCACCATGCGCCCGATGGACGAACGGGGCAAGTGGCTTCCGAAATCCAGAAAGGAATATGTGCTGGACGAAAGCGGCGAGAGAATCCGCCTGTCCAGCGGCAGATACAAAACCCGCAAGGTTGATCTTGTGGACTGGAACAGTCAGGAGAACGCTGAGGTCTGGCGCAAGGTGTGGGCTGACCTTTCCGGCAAGGCCAGAGAGAACATGGAGACGGTCAAGCGCAGCAGCAACAATGTGATCGAGTTCCTGCAATCCGAGGGCTACATCCGCTTCAAGGCCGACAGTGAAGCCAGTTCCAAAGCACTGTATGAGGCATATCAGCGCTGGTGCGAGGACAATGCGCAGAAGCCCATGTCTGCAAACAGGCTCAGCTCCGAACTGGCGCAGAACGAACGCCTTTACAATGTGGAGGCCACCAACAATGTCCATGTCGGTGGCAAGCGGGTGCGCGGTTTTATGGGCATTGAAGTGGTCAACCCACTGCCGTATTAAAAATGAGAACCGGACTTCAAAATTGCCGTACACGCCGTACACTCTGTACGGCATTTTTCAACTTCATCCGCAAAATACGGTTTTGCTTGTGCCTTTGGTGAAGCAATTCACGGCATCGTGTAAAATCTGCCGCTGAATCGGCGTTCGGTACACAAAACCGGCGTACAGCAGCGTGCAGAGGTCAGCTTTGCCGTACCGAGCCGTACACAGACGGCTCAATTTTTCAGCCCTGAAATCAATCCTTGTGAAAACCGTGAAGATTTTTGCCGTAGGTCGAACGCACTGCACCATCAGGTGATTTACTGAAGCGTGAAGCCGCTACACCGGGATGTAGCCTATCCCACCGTTCCGCATGACCTCACGCAGAATGATGAAGCCGGTAGGGTGCTGTTATGAACAGAGCATCACGAATGGAAATCTGAGCGGATTTGCGGCATGGCAGATTTTTCATCTCCCCACACACCAGCATCACCGATACGAAACTACACTACACGAAAATATGGAGGTAAAAAGTTGATGAAATCCAATCTGAGAAATGAGATTAAGTCGTACATCGTCCGTCAGGGACTGACCATGCAGGAAGTGGTCGATCTGCTGCACGATGAGCACGGCTGGTCTGGCAGCGGAGAAAGTAAGGAGGGGTTTTTATTATGACAGATGCAGAGAAGAAACTGCTGCAAGCGCAGCACCGCTTGGAGGAAGCGCAGGCACGGAATCGGGTCAAGGAGCGAAAAGCCCGCACCCGCAGGCTCATTCAGGAGGGTGCGATCTTGGAGAAGGTGCTGCCGGAGGTTCAGGCTGTTGAGCTGTCTGAACTGGAGGCATATCTTTCACGAAAGCTGGGAAAATAAATCTAAATTTCAGATAGGAGGTCTCCAGGAAACCGGGGGCCTCCTTCTTTTTTCTCCCGTAAGGGCGCACTTACTCACTACCCTGAAGGGCAGTGGTATTTCCTGCGGAAAACGTGCGCTCTGCGAGGCGGATGCGGCTGCTGCGGCAGCCTCCAGACAATGCCACAGCACCTGCGGGTGCTGCTGTCATCGTCTGCGCAGGTCGCAGTTGTTTCCGCTTTGGAAACAGTCTGCTCCCTGCCCGCACAAACCTGCCACCGGCAGCTTTGCTTGCGGCTATGCCCCGAAGCTTGACTCCGGGGCATTTTCTCTTTTGCGAAAGAGAAACAGAAAAAGAAAGAACGAGGTGAACAAGATATGGCGATTTATCATCTGGAAGCGAAGGTGATCAGCCGGGGCGCAGGACGCTCCGCTGTGGCCGCTTCCGCCTATCTGAGCTGTTCCCGCCTGTATAACGATTACGACGGGATTCAGCATGACTACACTAAAAAACAAGGGCTTGTCTGGCAGGAGGTGTTTCTGCCGGAATACGCCCCGCAGGAATGGAAAGACCGGGAACAGCTCTGGAACGCCGTAGAGGAAGTGGAGACTGCCAAGGACAGCAGACTTGCCCGTGAGTTCGTCGTGGCGCTGCCCATAGAGCTAAGCCGTGAACAGCAAATTGAGCTGCTGCAAGACTTTATCCGGGAGCAGTTTGTGGCCGATGGAATGTGCGCCGACGCTGCCATCCATGACACCGATGGTCACAATCCTCATGCCCACATTCTGCTGACGGTGCGCCCGTTGGATGGGCAGGGACACTGGCAGTACAAGACCGAGAAGGAATACCTCTGCATGAAAAACGGTGAGGAACGGGGCTTCACCGCTGCCGAGTTCAAGTTGGCGCAGAACGAAGGTTGGGAGAAGCAATATCCATACAAGGTCGGCAAAAAGAAGGTGTATATGACGCCATCCGCTGCCGAGACGCAGGGGCTTGTCCGGGCTGACAAGCATCCCAAAAGCACCCGTTACGGCAGGCAAAATCCTATCTCCGAGCGCTGGAACAGCGAAGAACAGCTTACAGCATGGCGGGAGGCATGGGCAGATGTGTCCAATCGCTATCTGGAACGCGCCGGGCGGGAGGAACGCATTGACCACCGAAGCAACGCTGCACGGGGTCTGGATGAGATTCCCACCATCCACGAGGGCGTAACAGCGCAGGCGTTGGAGCGTAAGGGAATTATCTCTGACCGCTGTGAAATCAATCGACAAATCAAGGCAGACAATGCGCTGCTGCGGGAGCTGAAAGCTGAAATCAAAAAACTGGCCGCACTGGTCGCCCGCACTGTACCGGCCATTGCGGAGGGGCTGGAGAAACTGCGCAGCCAGGTGCTGATCTTCTGTTATCAGCTCTCCCATATTCGCGGTGGCAAATCGCATATTCAAGAATCCCTCGCCGTATGGAGGCCAGAGCTGGAGCGTTACACCGGTCTGGTGCAGCAGATCAAGGAAAAGAGCAAGGAGCGCAAAGCGCTGGTTGCTGAGAAAAAGGAATTGCCAATATACCATGTGAAGCGTCACAAGATGCTGGCTGTTCGCATTGCCGAGCTAACGGAAGAATTGGAGGAGCTGCATTCCGAAAAGGCGCTCCTTTTGCAAAAACTTGAGTATGCGGAGGATGCAGGCGCAGAGGCGTTCCGCAAAGATATTGCTACCATGGAAGCTGGCCTGAAAAAGCTGGCAGCACAGGAACAGAAATATTCCGTTGAACTGGATAAGGCTTTGACCGAATACACAGAACTGAAAGCGCAGGCTGCGGATTTTGACCCGGTAGAGCTGTACAAAGCACGGCAGGTCATTCGCCCTGCGCAGGATAAGGCGGCAGAGCAGCAATTAGAGGCTGCCATGCATGAGAAGCCATCTCTTATTATGCTGCTCGGTGCCAAACAGGAAACGTCCAGACTGCTAGGAGAGGATGCGGAGGATCGGCAGGCGCGGCAGATGGTTATGCAGCGGCAGAAAAAACAGAGAACAGTTCCGCAGAATCAGTCCAAGAAAAAAGAGCATTGGGAGAGATAACGTCAGGCGGCGGCGGCATCGTAGCAGTCGCCGCCCATATTATTCGATCTCCTGCTCCAACTCGGTAAACAGATTTGACGCAAAAAACTCCTGAATCGTGATACCCAAGCCATCGCATAGCTTTTTGATGGTTGAAATCGTTGCGCTGTTATTGCGTCCGCTGACGATATTATTGACAGTTGATTGTGTGACGCCGCTTAAGCTGCACAGCTTATTGATTGAAATATCCCGCTGCCTACATAGCTCAATAATCCGCGTCCGAACGGCTTCTCCGATGTTCATGCGTATGCCCCCTTTACAAAAGAGCATATCGAAAAGCGCTTGAAAAGATTAACCCTTTTGAGTTATAATTATCTCAAATGAGTTAATCCGTAATTCTTGGTGGCTGGCTTACAATTTATCCATTCGATAGATTGGAGGTCAGATTATGGACTATGGTTATGCACGAGTTTCAACAAAGGAACAGAACGAGCAGCGGCAGATTATCGCGCTCACGCAATTTGGGCTTTCGGAAAAATGCATTTATGTGGACAAGCAATCCGGAAGAGATTTCGAGCGGCCGCAGTACCAGCGGCTGGTGCGCAAACTGAAAGACGGCGATACGCTTGTCGTCAAGAGTATCGACCGTCTGGGGAGAAACTGTACCATGATATCCATTTGCGGAAAAGCCTGCTTGGAATACACCTTAAGTTGGAAGAGAGGAAATGTGCATGAACCTGACTGGCTACCCGTCCATCGACAAACCTTGGCTGAAATATTACTCTGAGGAGGCTATTAACACCCCGCTGCCGGAATGTACGGTCTGGGAAAACATCTACAAACGTAATAAGGATCATCTGACCGATACGGCACTGCTTTACTTTGGTAAGAAGATTTCCTACGGAAAGCTGTTCTCTGAAATTGACAGAACGGCCAAGGCTTTGACAAGCCTCGGTGTAAAGAACGGCGACAATGTTGCGATTTGTATGCCCGCCGTACCGGAGGCGATCTATACGATCCTTGCGCTCAACAAGCTCGGCGCAAACGCAGGAATGCTCAACCCCACCTTCAACGAAACCCAACTGACGGATCGCGTCAATGAGATGGAAGCAAGCGTTTTGGTCGTAGTCAATGAACTGTACACCACTATACAAAATGTGATTCCCAAGACTTCCATCAAACATATTGTCACTTGCCCAGCGGCCAATTCACTGGGCGCATTTGTGCGCCTGGTAAAAAAAGTGAAGCCCATCTCTGGAACGCTGAGATGGAATGTGTTTATCCAGCAGGGGCGAGGCACATCTTACCAAACAGCATCGTACGAGAAGCAGAAACCAGCCATTATGGTTTTTTCTTCTGGCACCACTGGGGCTTCCAAGGGTATCCAGCTTACTAACGATGGCATCAACGCGACAATACACGAATACGAGTGTGGTGACTTCGGCTTTAAGCGTCAAGACATTTACTTCGCACAAATCCCCATTTGGTTCTCCACCGGAATTTGTGTAACCATGCTGACGCCACTTGCCTTTGGCATTATTACGTTGTTAGAACCGGTATACGACTTTGAGTTATTCCGACGCCATATTTTGAAGTATAAGCCAAATTTCCTTATAACAGCTATGGGCCTACTGGACTACCTGATGAACAAACAGCCCCGTTCGGAAGCGTATAAGCATTTCATGTATCTGTGCGCAGGCGGTGAATATGTTGCCCCTGTCGCAGAAGAAAAGTACAACCGATGGCTTGCTGATAACGGAAACCTGCGCGGCCTACATAAAGGGTATGGTATGTGCGAGTGCGGCGGAACCGTCACATATTCCTGTGAGCGGATCAACACCGTGGGTGCTGCCGGTATTCCTATGCCGCATGTAACGGTAGCCGCATTTGACCTTGTGACCGGCGAAGAAAAGCGCTATGGCGAGCGCGGTGAAATCCGTGTCCTGACACCATGCCGGATGTTGGGCTACTATAAAAAGCCAGTTGAAACCGCAAAGTATTTCCACAGCGATGCACACGGAAACGTCTGGGCATGCACCGGCGACATGGGCTATGTTGCAGAGGACGGAAATGTATATGTCAGCGGGCGGATCAGTGATTCCTATGTCACCTCAAATGGCAGGACGGTTTATCTCTTCGACATCGAGCGGGCTGTTCTGGATATTCCGCAGGTTCGGCAGTGTAAGGCAATCCCCCATGAGATCAATGGTGTTATGACGCACATTTGCCATACTGCCCTGATCGGCGGGGCCAATCTGGAAGAAACGCTGCGCATGATAAAGAAGCACTGCGCTGAAAAGCTGGAAAGTACCCATCAGCCAGAGTTGTTCCGATTTTATGACGACGCACTGCCCGTTGCGCCCAGCGGTAAACTGAACGTGAACGAAATGAAGGAGAATATGCCCGAGGACGCGGAGCGCAAGGGCATCGGCACGCCCGCGACACGCGCCGCCATGATCGAGAAGCTCGTGGCGGGCGGCTTTGTGGAGCGGAAAAAGGGCAGAAAAACCGTCAGCCTTGTGCCGGTGCAGGCGGGCGTATCGCTCGTCACGATCCTTCCCGAACAGCTGCAATCGCCGCTTCTGACGGCAGAATGGGAACACAAGCTGGGACGCATCGAGCGCGGCGAGCTTTCGCCCGACGCATTTCTCGCGGAAATTACGCAGATGGTGCAGACGCTGGTTGCGGAGTATCAGCCGGTTCCCGGCGCGGAGGTGCTGTTCCCGTCAGGGCGTGAGATCGTCGGAAAATGCCCGCGCTGCGGCAGCGATGTCACGGAAAGCAAGAAGGGCTTTTTCTGCGAGAAAAGCGACTGCAAGTTTGGGCTTTGGCGCGACAACAAGTTCTTGACCGCCAAGCGCATCAGCCTGACGAAGCGGGATGTGACGGCGCTCCTGAAAACCGGGCGCGTGCATATCGCAAATATTTACTCCGAAAGAACCGGCAAGACCTTTGATGCTGACCTTCTCCTGGATGACAACGGCGAGCGCACCGTCTACCGCTTCGATTTCGGCAGGGAGCGGACGACATGAAGCTGACCGGATACGAAATGGAGACGATCATCCTCTACAATCAGGCTGAGCCGAACGCGCAGGTTTACACGCATGATGCGAAGCTGATTGCCAAGCTGCGGCGGCTGCACGAAGCGGCACCGGAGAAAGTGTACGCGGACTTTGACGAGCCAAACGGCGCGGCACGGTATATCGTCCCCAAGAACTGCGTGACCGTCCGACCGCCGTACAGCGACGCCAGACGCAAGGCAGACAGCGAACGCGCCCGAAAAGCCGGTCTGACCCCACCGCAGCGGAAATTCAAATAAGGAAACAGCCTCCGCAGGAACGAAGCATCGTGCGGAGGCTGCTTTTTGTCTGGAAAGGAGAGCCTATGGCAGAAAAAACACCGATCAAAGAACAGATCAAGGTACTGACAGAGCAAATTGAGACTGGAATACAGGCACTGTTTCAGTCTGGTGATCTGGAAAAATATCAGGCGTATCTTCGCACCGCGAGCCGGTTCCACCGGTATTCCGTCAATAACCAGATGCTCATTTTCTCGCAATGCCCGCACGCGACGCTCGTCGCCGGGTATCAGAAATGGCAGAATCAATTCAGCCGTCATGTGCTGCGCGGCGAAAAGGGCATCACGATCATCGCACCGACGCCGTACAAAATCAAGGTCGAGCAGGATAAACTCGACCCCGACACAAAGCAGCCGCTGCTGGATGCGGACGGCAAGACGATCACAGAAGAAAAAGAGGTTCAAATCCCCATGTTTCGCCCCGTCAAGGTTTTTGACGTGAGCCAGACGGACGGTAAGCCGCTCCCGGAGCAGGTAAAATCGCCCATTGCGGAGCTGACCGGCAACGTGGAGCATTACGAAGCGTTCATGGACGCTCTGAAGCGGGTATCGCCGGTGCCGATTGAAATGAAGCCCCTGACGAACGACCTCGACGGCTTTTTCTCGCCATCCAAACAGAGCATTACGCTGCGTGAAGGAATGAGCGAGGTGCAGACTGTGTGCGCAGCCGTCCATGAGATCGCGCACTCGAAGCTCCACAATTACGCGATGCAGCCTGACAGCCAGCCGAAGGATTCCAGCACGGAGGAAATTGAAGCAGAAAGCATTGCCTACACCGTCTGTGCCTATTTCGGTATTGAAACGAGCGCAAACAGCTTCGGCTATGTGGCAACGTGGTCGAAGGATAAGGACGTGAAGGCGTTCCGGGCATGTCTGGACACCATCCGAAAAACGTCCAGTGAACTCATCTCCGGTGTCGAGCAGCATTTCAAGGAGATTTGCAAGGAGCGCGGAATTTCGCTGGAGCCGGAGCAGCCCGCGCAGGAGCAGGATGCAGAAAAGCTCTACATGGTGGACAATGAAAAGTACATTCATGTGCAGCGCACAGACGGCGGCATTGATTACACGATCTATGACGCAGGCTCTGCCAAAGCGCTCGATGGCGGCGTGCTGGAAGACAGCGGGCAGCCGCTGTCTGCTGCGGCGCTTACGGTTTGCAAACTCCATAATATCGGGGATGCCGCCCCGATTCGGCTGGCACCGCTGGTGATTCTCGAAAACCTGCAGGAGGCAAACGAGATCACGCCGTGTGCCGCCGAAGAAGCACCGCCCGATACGCCGCTGCCCGAAACACCGGAGATCGTGCATGATGCGCAGGAAACCGCACCGGCGCTTGCCGTGCCGCCCGACCCCAGTGTGTCCATTGCCGCGATGCACGCTTTTGGGTACATAGACGCAGATATGCTGCCGCTCTCGAAAGAGCGTGCGCTGGAGCTGATGGAGCATGACGCGACGGTGTATATGCTCTTTGCGGAAAACAGCGAGGCAATGGCGTTTGAACCGGAGGATATTGCCATGCACACCGGTCTGTTCGGCATTACCCGCGAGGATTGGGATGCGATCAAGGCATCTGTTCCGGTCATGGACAGCGGCATCGTCCAGAAAAAGCTGGAGCAGGCGTTTCTGGAAAGCCCCACGGACAGCTTTGCAATCTTCCAGCTCAAGCACGGCGAAGAACAGGCGGCGCTTCGCTTTTTGGATATGGCATCGCTGAAAAAAAGCGGCTTGACGGCAGAAAAAGCAAACTACGACCTCATTTACACCGGCACGCTGCCGCAGGCGAAGCCTGTGCCGTCCACGCTGGAAGATCTGTATGTTATCTTCAATCAGAACTGCCCAGAGGATTTTTGCGGTCACAGCCTGTCCGTCAGCGACATTGTTGCCATCAAGCACTACGGCATGGTATCCTGTCACTACCTCGACAGCGTTGGCTATCAGGCGCTGCCCGCGTTCTGGACACCGGAGAATTACCTGAAAAACGCGGAAATGCAGCTGGAGGACGACTACGGCATGATTGACGGCATCATCAACAACGGACCCAAAGAGCAGGCCAAGACGCAGGAACCGGAACGCGGGACGGACGATTTGCAGAAGCGCCCGTCCGTTCTCGCCCGGCTTCGTGCGCCGCAGCCCTGTCAGGAAAAGAATGTGCGGAAACACGCGGAAAGGGATTTGGAATGAATAACTTCACAAACGACGAAATGAACCTGATGTGCATTTACAACACCGGCTCGCGCGAGGGTTTGATGCGGGAGCTACGAGAGATGCGCGGCTGCATCGGCGCGGATCAGCTGGAACTGCTGACCATGACGGATTCCACGCTGCAAAAGCTGGAGAAGATCAGCAATGCGGAATTTGCAGAGCTGGAGCTGTACCCGGATTTCTAATCGTTTTCTGGTTGTGCAGAAAAATCGGTTGAAAAGGTCAATTTTAAAGGGTATAATAGAATATATCTTTATGTTCTTTTGAAGAATGCAGAAAGGGTTATTACTATGCCGCTGACAAAGATTGAGTTGAATAATATAACGGTCTTTCACGAGTTGTCCGTAGAATTTAATAATGGGATCAATGTTTTCCTTGGCGAGAACGGTGTGGGAAAGACGCACATTATGAAACTTCTTTATGCGGCGTGTCAGGCTAAAAAATCAGAAGTGACGTTCCCATATAAGACGGTTATGGTATTTCGCCCGGACAATTCCAGCATTGGACGACTTGTAAATCGTGACGTCAATAGTGAAAACCGAGCTTCTGTGAAAGTCAGTTCGAATGATGCGAACATCGCAATGAAGTTCTCCCATAAGAGTCAGAAGTATGACGCAGAGGTCACTGGAAAAGCCGCATGGGAAAAACAGATGGTTGACCTAAGCAGTGTGTTCATTCCAGCAAAAGAAATTCTCTCTAACGCTTGGAATCTGTCTAATGCTGTGCGGCAAGGAAACATTATCTTTGATGACACTTATCTTGATATTATTGCCGCTGCCGAGGTTAACGTAGCCTCTGGTAACGACAGCAGCAGGAAAAAGAAATATTTGGATGAGCTGAAAAAGATCAGTAAGGGCACAGTAACCGTTCAACAAGAGCATTTTTATTTGAAGCCGGGGAATCAGGCCAGATTGGAGTTTAACTTAGTTGCAGAGGGGCTGCGCAAAATAGCGCTGCTTTGGCAGTTGATTAAAAATGGAACTCTTGAAAAAGGGGCGGTTTTGTTTTGGGATGAACCAGAAGCTAACATCAACCCTAAATTCATTCCAGAAATCGTTAAAATTCTCCTGATGCTCCAAGAGGATGGCGTTCAAGTGTTCATTTCAACACACGACTATTTTCTCGCAAAGTATTTCGACGTGCTGAAAAACAATAAAGATGCCGTGCATTACTATTCATTTTACAAAGCAGCAGAGGAAACCGGCAAAGAACAGATTTGCGTGGAACAAGCATCCAGCTTTAAGCTTTTGGAGCATAATACCATTATGGAAACGTTTAGAAAATTGTACGAAGATGAAATTGGGGTAAGCTTCAAATGAAAGATATTGGTGAGTCGGGTGTGAACTTCGGACCATACGAAGAAAGTGACCTGTTTTACATTGAAAAGTCTGATTTGTATAGGTCTTTAGGCGCTGGCATAAAGACCACAGAATTTGTTTTACGAGCAAATGAATCGGGAATGGCTATTCTGTTCGTTGAAGCAAAGACAAATGCGCCGAACCCGGATCACAAAGATGACTCCGATGAGAAGCAAAGAAAATTCGAAGAATTTTATACCGAAGTTCCAGAGAAGTTTGTTGATTCCTTGGGGATTTACACAGCGGCTTTGTTAAACCGATACTCTGATTGCTCCGAAATTGGGAAAAATTTAAAAATGCCTGATTTAGCAGATAAAAAGATAACTTTTGTGTTGGTTGTTACAAATCCGGCCGCTCAGATTGAGTGGTTGGCTCCGATCAAAGCAGTTTTGGAAAATCGGCTCCGGCGCTGGATGAAAATATGGAGTATTGACGTTGTCGTTTTCAATCAAGAACTGGCAAGGCAGTATAAGTTAATAAGTTAACGCACAAAGTACATATTTCAGCAAACGAGGCGGAATACTAGCATGAGCGAACCGAAAAGACCGGCTTCCGACGCGGAGTGGTATTGCCGCAAAGACCCGGAAGCAGACCGGTTTTATGAAATTTTCTTCAAGATGTGCCGAAAGTATCATGTCAGTTGGTGCAGCGCCAGCGAGAAAGAACGGCAGTTCATTGAAGAAGTGTCCAGAGTCACCTACGAGCGCGATAGAGCCACTCGTTTGGGCCTGCCGGTAGACAGCGTGCGACCGATGTTCGCGTTGGAAATAGCTTCAAAACTGTATAATGGAAACACATAGCCAGTCAGTTTTTACTGACTGGCTATTCTTTCAGAAAAATGTGCAACGCAACTGAAAATCAGCAGAAAAAATTCTGCTTAATTCCTGTTGTAGTTTCCTGCTGCTTCGCCCACGTCACCCGTGTTACTTCTTCGACAAAAGCCTTTTCCTTGGCAGAAGCCGAATAGTATCGGATACCAAACTGCTGGCAAACATCAAAAAGCAAGTCCGTGTACGCAATATCTTCCTGCGTAGGCATGGAAAAATAGCCGCCTGCCTGCGATGCTAATTCGTCGATCACATAGTGTTCCAGAATACTGGCGTCACGGTCAAGCCTCATACAGCAGTACCTCGTCTTTCTGAATACTGGACAGAAACCGCCCACTCAGGCTGCTCGTCGGGATCAGATCGACCGGTACGCCCAGCGCGTCTTCCAGATCAAGAAGTAACCCGCCCATTTCAACGCCGCGGATACGACCTTTGTCGATGCGAAGATCAATGTCACTTGTCGGCGTCATATCTCCGCGAGCGTAAGAGCCAAACAGCCAGATTCGCTGCGCACCGTATTCCCGTCCAAGTCTGGAAACAACCGATTTAATTTCCGGGATACCCATACAAAAGCAACTCATCTTTCGCAATTAGATTCAGAAATTCATGGTCGGAGGAATCGTTGGTGACAAGATCGACCGGCACTTTCAGCGCGTCCTCCATCTCCAGCCGCAAGCTGCTGAGTTGGAATAAGGACATGACGCCGCCTTTTTCGATTTTCAAATCTACGTCGCTGTCACGGCGCGCCGTGCCTTTGGAATACGACCCAAACAGGCTGACGCTGCGCAGTCCATGCGCTTGCGCGATCGGTGTGATAATTCTGCGCAGTTCCTCAATCGTGTATGGCATTTACGTCACCTCTCAGTGTCTTTCTGATTCTAGTATAACAGCCTCTTTCAAAAAATACAACCGAACTTTCCAAGTAGGAATTTTGACTTATGTCAACCAAACTACGCTGGTCACAGGCTGGCTAATTTTTAGAAAAACGTGTTAAGCGCCACCTAAATATTTCAGAAAAATGTGCAACACGCAGCCGAAAATCATCAGAAAAATGTGTTGTAAGCGAAAACCTAAATTTGATTCTATTTCCCAAAATCAAATTTTTTTCGTTTTTTGGGAAATAGAACGCCCATCCATCTTTTACATCTGCATACGAAAACAATTTCAAAGCATCACATCGCCAGTCAGTTTTTGCTGACTGGCTAATTTTTTACGAAAAGGAGGTTGGAATATGCCGAGTAAACTACAATTCTATTCAGCATTTGCCGAGCGCACCGCGCGGCAGATCACCGGCAGCTATCGAAGCTGGACGGCTTTTCTCGCTACGGCGGCGCGGCTTTATAAGTACCCCTACAACGAGCAGCTTATGATCTACGCCCAGCGTCCGAACGCGACGGCGTGTGCTGAATATGACTTCTGGAAAGAGCGCATGGGGCGCTATGTGCAGCGCGGCAGCACCGGCATCGCGCTCATTGACACCAGCGGCTATCAGCCACGACTACGATACGTTTTTGACGTGGCAGACACCGCGCCGCGCGATGCCGCCCGCAGCTTTACGCTGTGGGAAATGCGTGCCGAGCATGAAGCGGCAGTCAGCGCCATGCTGACTGAACAGTATGACATTCCCCAAGACGGTGGAATCATCGCGCAGTTTGAGCGCGTCGCGGACAAACTGGCGCTGGAATACTGGACGGAGCAGAAACGTGACATCTGCGACATCGTTGCAGATTCGTTTCTGAACGGGTATGATGAAGATAACATACGGATGGCGTTCAAAACGGCGGCATCCACCAGCATCACCTACGCGCTTATGGCACGCTGCGGCTTCTCTCCGGACGGATATTTTGAGCCTGAGGATTTCATGCCGGTCTTTGACTTCAACACCCCGGCAGCGGTCAGCGTCCTCGGAACAGCCGTCAGCGAGATCAGCCAGCGCGTTTTAAGGCAAATCGAGATCACCGTAAAAAGACAAGAGCGCGAACGCCGCGCAGAAAGGACGGAAGAACATGGAGAACAACCTGACTTACAAGACCAGCGGAGAATTTCAGATTCCCGATCTGAGCCTGCGCGAGAACCCGCAGAGCCAGCCGCTCGGCAAATACGGACGGATGCGCCAGACGTATCTCAGGGAGCATCGCCCGATCCTCTGGAACCAGATGATCCTGACGGAAACGCTGTTTCCGCACCTGCGGGAGATCGACGAAGCGGCGAACCGGAGGTTGGAGCAGATGATGCCGAACCTGATGAAGTCGGCAGGCGTGACGGAGGCGCTGAAAGCAGCCGACCCATTGAAGTGGACCGGTCTGATGAACACCTGCAAGGCGCAAGCCGAGGAAGTGATCCTCGCGGAACTGATCTACGCGTAACCGAGCCAGTTCAAGGCGAACAAATATCGTTTATGCTCGAAGCGGAGAACGCGCAAACGTCCTCCGCTTCTTCCTTATCCATACCGTCGGAGTTGATTGACCATGTGCTGCGGCTGGGCGGCAATTCCGACGATACGCGCATGGTTCTTGCGGCGGCATTTCAAAAGGAGAAATCTGCGGAGGAAATCACCGAAATTCTGCGGCAGGAATTTCACGGCGGCAACGGCTTCAAGTTGGACGGCGCGGACTATTCCGCATGGTACGCGGACGATGGGATTCATCTGGCAGCCGGTCGTGAAGCGGAGCGCGTTGAGGCGGCGCAGATTATCTCATGGCAGGACGCCGCCGCGCGGGTTGCGCAGCTGGTGGAAAGCGGCGAATATGCCACCAATGTAGAGATTGCCGAAGCATATAAGCATGAGCGCGATCTGCTTGCCGAAGCGTTGCTCCATCTGCGCGGCGATCTCAGTGACGATGCGCGGAAACAGGGTGATCTGAGCTGCTTGCAGGAATACGGCGGCAGCTTTCCCAAAGCGCTCGAAAAATTATCTGAGGCATTGAAAGACCCGGTGTTCCAGCAGAACCTTTCCGACGAATATGCCGCGTTCTGGACAGCATATGAGCTGGATAAGAATCTTCTTCGTTTTCACTATCATAAGCTGCGGGAAATCTGGCACAGGCTGAAGGATCTGCGCCTGCCGCGCTATGAATTGTCCGATGGCATGGCAGAAGTGCCAAGCGCGGCACAGTTCATCACCGAGGACGAGATCAGCCACACTTTGATGCGCGGCAGCGGCTTTGCAGAAGGGAAAAGCAGAATCTACGCCTATTTCACCGATACGCACACGGAGAAAGAACAGGCAGATTTTCTGAAAAAAGAATACGGCGTCGGCGGGCGTACCCATGCTGTGTCCGGAGCCAGTAGCAGCTACGAGGGCAGCGAGCCGAAGGGCATCACGCTGAGAAAGGCAGACTGCGCAGATGTCGAAATGCGCTGGAACCGGGTTGCCGCGCGGATATCGGACCTCATTCGGCAGAACCGTTATCTGACACCGGAGGAACGGGCGGCTTATGACGAAGCGCTGGCGCAGGATACGGTGCGGAACACAGCCTATGACGGCTATAACGCCGTCAAAGAAGCCCATCCGGACGATATCGGATTCTGGAGGATACGCTGAATCTGCGCGATGTGCGCATCTATGACACGGTTTATGATGCAGACGGCACGGAGCGGCGTGTTCTCAATTCCAGGGAAACGACGCTTGCGCAGCAGAAGCAGCAGGCCATCAAGGACGCCTTTCAAGAGTGGATCTGGCGCGACCCGAATCGGCGGCAAACGCTGGTGCAGCAATACAACGAACGCTTCAATTCGATCCGCCCGCGCGAGTATGACGGCAGCCACATCCGCTTTTCCGGCATGAGCCCGGAGATCACGCTGCGCGACCACCAGAAAAACGCGATTGCACATATTCTTTATGGCGGCAATACGCTGTTGGCGCATGAGGTCGGCGCGGGCAAGACCTTTGAAATGGTCGCCGCCGTCATGGAATCCAAGCGGCTGGGGCTTTGCCAGAAAGCCATGTTCGTCGTGCCGAACCACCTGACGGAACAGTGGGCGTCTGAATTTCTGCGGCTCTATCCCTCCGCGAACATCCTCGTCACGACCAAAAAGGATTTTGAAACCCGAAACCGCAAAAAATTCTGTGCCCGCATTGCCACCGGCGATTATGATGCCGTCATCATCGGACACAGCCAGTTCGAGAAAATCCCGATCTCCAAGGAGCGGCAGGAGCATTTGCTCCAAGAACAGATTTATGAAATCGAGGACGGTATCCGGGAGCTGCGGGCAGCAAACGCCGAGCGTTTTACGATCAAGAGCTTAGAGCGGACAAAGAAAGGCTTGGAGCTGCGGCTTCAGAAATTGCAGGCGGCAGACCGCAAGGATGATGTTGTCACGTTTGAGCAGCTTGGCATTGACCGGCTCTATGTGGACGAGGCGCACAGCTACAAGAACCTGTTCCTTTACACCAAAATGCGCAACGTCGCAGGTCTTTCCACCTCCGATGCGCAGAAATCCTCGGATATGCTGTTAAAGTGCCGCTACATCGACGAGATCACAGACGGCAAGGGTGTTGTGTTTGCCACCGGCACACCGGTTTCCAACTCCATGACGGAGCTGTTTACCATGATGCGGTATTTGCAGCATGACCTCCTCCAGCAAAAAGGGTTGGCCCACTTTGACTGCTGGGCATCCACTTTTGGTGAAACAACGACCGCCATTGAGCTTGCGCCGGAGGGCACGGGTTACCGGGCAAGAACGCGCTTTGCAAAGTTCTATAATCTCCCGGAGCTGATGTCCATGTTCAAAATTGCGGCGGACATTAAGACGGCAGATCAGCTCCATCTCCCAAGACCGGAAGCGGTCTACCATACAGAGGTATCCCAGCCGACAGCAATTCAGAAAGAGATGGTGCAGATGCTCTCAGAACGGGCGGCAAAGGTACACTCCGGCACAGTGGACCCCTCCAACGACAATATGCTGAAAATCACATCGGACGGGCGCAAGCTCGGTCTGGATCAGCGTATCATTAATCCCGATCTGCCGGACGATCCGAGCAGCAAGGTCAATCGGTGTGTGGATAATATTTTCCGTATCTGGCAGGACGGACAGGCAGGCAAGCTCACGCAGCTTGTCTTTTGTGATTTATCCACGCCCAAGATCGCAGCCGCCAAGCGCGCAGAAAAACCGTCTGGCGGCGCGCTCGATAACCCGGAGCTTCACGCGCTGGAAACGCAGCTTGCCAGCGACGGCATAACGTCGGACGCGCCTTTTTCCGTCTATGACGATATTCGCAGCAAGCTGGTTGCGCTGGGGATTCCACGCGAACAGATTGCGTACATCCATGAGGCAAACACCGAAGTCCGCAAAAAAGAGCTGTTTGCAAAGGTGCGCTCCGGGCAGGTGCGCGTCCTCATGGGCAGCACCTTCAAAATGGGCGCGGGCATGAACGTGCAGGACCGGCTCGTGGCGCTCCACGACCTCGACTGCCCGTGGCGGCCGGGCGATCTGGAGCAGCGCGGTGGCCGCATCATCCGTCAGGGCAACCGCAACAAGGAAGTCCATATTTACCGTTATGTCACGGAGGGAACGTTCGACGCCTACCTCTGGCAGACGATTGAAAACAAGCAGAAATTTATCAGCCAGATCATGACTTCAAAATCCCCGGTTCGCTCCTGTGAGGACATTGACGAAACGGCGCTGTCCTACGCAGAAATCAAGGCGCTCTGCGCCGGTGACGAGCGTATCAAGGAAAAGATGGATTTGGATGTGGACGTTGCGAGGCTGAAGCTGATGCGTGCAAATCATCAAAGCCAGCAATACCGGCTGGAAGACAACCTCCTGCGCAAATTCCCGGAGCAGACCGACGAGGCAAAGAACATGATCGCCGGTCTGGAATCGGATATGCAGACGCTGGCTGCGCACCCGCATCCGGAAGACGGCTTTGCCGGGATGGAGGTCAAGGGCGATAATCTTACGGATAAGGACAACGCCGGTGCGGCGCTATTGGAGGCGTGCAAGGAAGTCAAGGACTTGGAGCCGGTGTCGGTCGGCAGCTATCGCGGGTTTCAGATGGCGCTTACGCTGGAGAATTTCGGGCAGGATTACATTCTGACGCTCAAAGGGCAGATGTCACACCGCGTCGAGCTGGGCAAGGACGCCAGAGGCAACCTTGTCCGCATCGACAATGCACTGAACGCGATCTCTGAGCGCGTGACGTCGCAGAAGGCATATCTGGACAACCTGTACGCACAGGTCAAGGAGGCGAAAGCGGCGCTTGGCAAGCCTTTCCCGCAGGAAGAAGAACTTCGCAAAAAATCCGCGCGGCTTGCAGAACTCAATGCCGAGCTGAACATCGACGACAAGACCCCGATGGAGCGTCTGGCAGGAGACGATGACGCGGTTGCCAAATCTGCGCGTCCATCCATCCTGCAGAAGCTCCGTTCCGCATTACCGGAGCAGCCGAATCTGAAACCGAAACAGAAAGAAATGGAGGCAGCATTATGAACACCGAAACGATAAATACACAACTGTACGAGAAAATGTTTGCTGAGCAGGAACGATACCGCGGCTGGCTGCTCAGTCAGCCGCCCAAGGAGATACTGAATCATACCTACGAATATACCACCCGCGAGGATATTCTGATGACACTGGAAAATAATGATCTACGGCTCGATCAGGCGCAGGCGCTGTTATCTTCGCCGACACCGCTGGCAGATGTCTTCAAGGAATTTGAAAACCGTGAGACGGACTATATGGATGTGGTGCGTGATAGCATGGAGAGCCGCGCCAATACGCTCCTTCGTTGGTGGAAAACGCCGGTTTATCCGCATTCCGGTTCGTATGCACGGGAGCATGAGGAATTGGAGCAGTACTGGGCATCAAAGCGTGCAAATATTGACTGCCGTGACGCCATCGAGCGTGCAATCGCGGATCACTACCAGCACAATGTTCTGAGTCCAGAGGGAGCCAGAGAGGTCGTGCGTTCCTTCGGATTCGAGCGTACCATGTTCGTGCTGGCAAATACGATCAATGTCAAGAGCTGGGACGACCGCTTCGGTGGTGATAACCGGGAATGGGCAAAGACTATCCCGATAGAACCGGATGAAGGCGGCGGCAGCGACCGCCGTTTGGACTATGTAGTTGACCGCAGCCATTCTGTTCTGCTGGACGTTTTTGCACGGCAGGTGCGCCACGAATACCTTTTGACGCAGCCGCTCACGGCGGTAGATATTGATAACGAAGCGCTCCGCATTTGCAGGCAGATGTCGGCGCTGGCAGAGCCGAACAGCCCGAGCGGCACACACTTCATGGTGCCGCTTTCCCCGGATTTCTGTGCGCGGGCATCCAGCAAAGATACGGCGGCACTTCAGAAGCGTCTTCCGTATCCGTCGCTGGCGCTGACAGGCATGGACGGAAGGAAGGGCGTGTTCGCTGTGGTCGATCAGAAGGAAGACCGGTCGCGCCCACCGCGTAAGGTGAAGCAGCGTGCGCCGTCTGTCCGCGAAAAGCTGCGCAAGGCTTCGCCCGCAAAAGAGGCGGTCAAGCCGCCGAAGGAACCGGCGCAGGAGCGATGATATGAAAAGAAAGCGAAATATCCAGATCATCTTTTGGGTTTCCAAAAAGGAGCGCGAACTGATCGCGCAGAAGATGGAACAGGTCGGCACAGACAATCTTAGCGCATATCTGCGGAAAATTGCCATTGACGGCTTCATTATCAAGCTCGACCTGCCAGAGCTGCGCGAAATGATCTCGCTGCTGCGCCGCTCCAGCAATAACCTCAATCAGATCGCGCGGCGGCTGAATGAAACGGGGCGGTTTTACGATGCCGACATGGAGGATTTGCTCCAGCGGCAGGAACAGTTATGGCAGGCGGCGAATACGATCCTCTCCCGGCTGGCGCTCGTCGCATAACGGAGCATTTGCCCCGTCCGCATCCTTGCAAACGGGAAGACTTTCTGGTACGCTGGAAAAAAAGAAAGAAGGGGGGCTTTCCCATGCGGCTGCTTTTGAAAATCCTGTTCGCGCCGGTTATGCTCGCGCTGATTCTGGTGGTGCATTTTGCGGCGTTCCTGCTCAGCGTATCTGCCGGTATTTTCGCATTGGCAGGAACCGTGTTTGCGATTCTGGCGGCAATCATCTTCTTTGCCGTCAACCACACGAACGGTATCATCGTCCTCATTTTTGCGTTCCTCATCAGCCCGTTCGGATTGCCGATGCTGGCGATGTGGCTGCTTGGGAAATTGCAGGACCTGCGATATGCCCTGCAGGACTGGCTTTACTAAAAACTGCGCTGGATGGTCGTTACGATCATCCAGCGCTTTTTCTTATTTCCATGCCTCCGCGTGCTTTTTCCGCTCCTCAAATTCCTGCCGTTCTTCCGCGCTTGCCGGTCGGACATTGGCTTTCCCGCAGTCCGGGCATTGCGTGCAAGGCGCTGCTGCCGCAAAAATATAGTGGCAGGCGTCGCAGGCGAAAACCTGTTCCTGTTGTTTCAATTTCGTAGTCCTCACTGTCTGATCTTTTTATCCTCTGATAACACATTCAGTATAACACAGAACCGGGCGGCGATACAACCGCCCAGTCAATCATTTACAAAATCATTCCGGAAGGGAGGGACGTTTCTGTGGCGACCACACGTATCATTCCCATGCACATCAACAAAAGTCAGACCATTGCGCAGATGCTGACGGACAGCACCGGCTATGGTCTGAACCCGGAGAAGACCGGACAGGGCGCGTTTGTCACAGCCTACGCCTGTGACCGGCATACTGCCGACGCAGAATTCTTACTTGCGCAGCGCGAGTATGCGCAGCTTACCGGACGGACGCAGGACGGCGGCGTGATCCTGTACCAGATTCGCCAGTCGTTCAAACCCGGCGAGATCACACCGGAGGAGGCAAACCGTGTCGGCTATGAGCTTGCGTCCCGGTTTCTCAAAGGCAAGCACGCTTTTTTCGTCTGCACGCACACCGACAAAAAGCATATTCACAATCACATCTACTGGAACGCCGTCACGCTGGACTATAAACATAAGTTTCGGGATTTTCTCGGTTCGTGGCGTGCCGTCTCGCGGCTGAGCGACCTGATCTGTCTGGAGCATCAGCTGTCCGTCGTCCAAAATCCGAAGCGCTATACGCACAGCCATTACGGCAAGTGGCTGGGCAATCGCGCGAAGAGTTCCCATCGGGAGCTTGCGCGGATCGCCATTGACGACGCGCTCTCAAAGCACCCGCACACGTTTGACGCATTTCTCGATTTGCTTCAGCAGTCCGGGTACACGGTCAAGCGCGGCAAGCACCTGACGCTCTGCAAGGAGGGGCAGAAAAATATCCGGTTGGATTCACTCAAAAACGGATACACCGAGGAAGAAATCCGCGCTGCCATCTCCGGGAAAAAGCAGCGCCCGACGCGCAGACAAACGCCGGTTCCCGCGCAGCAGAACGTGCAGAAAATCCTCGACCTGGCAGCGATCCACGCCGCCAACAAAGGTTTTGCCTACGAGCGATGGGCTACAAATTTCAATACAAAAGCTGCGTCAAAATCGCTTTTGTATCTGCAAACGGTCTGCGGTGGGCGCTATGATGTTTTGACGCAGAAAGCAGATGAAGCGTCCGCACAATGCCGGGAGCTTCAGGAGCAGATGAACGCGGCGCAGAAACGGCTGACGCAGATCGACGTGCTGCGGCGGCACGTTCTCAATTACGCCCGCACGCGGGATGTTTTCCAACAGTACAAAGCGTCCGGTTACTCGAAAAAGTTTCTGAACGAGCATCGGCAGGAGATCGACCGGCACCGCGCGGCAAAGCGTGCGTTTAATGAGCTGGGGCTGCAAAAGCTCCCTTCTAAAAAGTCTCTCGATATGGAATACAGTCAGCTGCTTGCGAAGAAAAAGGACGCCTATGCGGCGTACCGGGACGCGAAGGAACAGGCACGGGAATTGCTCACGCACCGGGAAAATCTGCGCCCGTATCTTGCCCCGCAGGAGGCTTCACAAAGAGCGAAGCGACCGGAGCAGATCGAGCGATGATCGTTCTGCGTGTAAGCACCGAAGGTGCGCTGCCATCCGGTTTTCCGGATGTGTTTTGGGGCTTGGGGAGTATCCTCAACAAGCGAAGCGAGGAAACGGCACGTGCCGTTTCCTCGCGTTTTGCAAGTGTGTATAAACACTTGCCCTGCTTGCCGGTTGTGCGTCCTTCGTTTTCCTCCGAAAAACGTCACTCCGCTAAGCCGTATTTCGTCTTAATTCTGTCGAGCTTTTCGAGCATTGGTTCCGCACCGAGCCAGAGGAAGATAAAAGTGGCAATAGCGCGGACAAGATCGACCGGAATGCCGGTCAGATAGTAACTTTTGAGGATGTTCCAGTTGATCGTGTGCGCCCACATGAGCGCCGACGCGGGATTCATAATGCCGCCGTAGACGACGGTGGACGCGATCACACCGAAGATGCAGAGGCTGATGCGGCTGCGGCGCAGAACGCCCTTGCGGTACAGTACCCCGGCAAGCCAGCCGATAATGCCCATCGAGAACATCTGCCACGGCGTCCACTGACCTTGCGAAAACAGCATATTCGAGACAAGCATGGTCATCGCGCCGACGAGGAATCCTGTCTCGCCGCCAAAGGCCACGCCCGCAAGGATCGTCATTGCAACGACCGGCTTGAACTCGGGCAGCATGAAGAACACAGCGCGACCCGCAACGTTCAACGCAACCAGAACCGCAATCAACACCAGCTCCCGTGCCTGCGGCTTGCGCCCCTCGAAAATCAGGAAGAACGGCAGCATACATTCCAGCAAAATGAGCAGCGAAATGAAATAATACTTTCTGCCGTCGAAATAGTACGCGCCGATGAACAGCGTCAGCGGAATGAGCAGAAGAATCAAAAGCGTCGCAGCGACGGTGCGCTTTTGCAGTTTCCGCTTTTCGACCGGCGTCTGAATCAGGTAGTCCGGATGCTCTGCTTTGCGGCTCACGGACAGCGCGAAGACGAGCATGGAGACGAGCATCACACCGTAGAGCTTCAGCTGGTCGCCCGCGAGGGCGGTCAAGCCTTCCGCAGTTACGAGCTTCGTGAGATCGGTGACGTTGAGCGTCTGAATAATCAGTATCAGTGATACGATGCCCGACACGGCGGCAAGGAGCTTGCGCCAGACGGGCAGTTTCTTCGCGGCTGCTTTTTCCGTCTTCGGTTCGGGCAGCGTGCGTTCGTACAGCGGCAGCTCCGGTTCCGGTTCGACCGCGCCGCCGCAGGCTGCAATCACATCCTCGGGCGTGACGGCATCTAGCAGCACGTCGCGGGCAATGCGATTTGCGGCGGTCGTGTAGAAGCTGTTGCCCGAGAAAAATGTCCGCGGTTCCGCCTCGGTGACGACGTTGCCGTCGAAGAACAGGGCGCATCGGTCTGCGTACTTTGCGCAAAATTCGATATCGTGGCTCACCATCAGGATCGCCACGCCAGACGCTTGCAGCGCCCGCAAAATTTGCCCGAACGTCTGCTTGAACTCCGCATCCAGACCCTTTGTCGGCTCGTCAAGGAGCAGAATGTCGGGGTTCAGAAGCATGATCTTCGCCAGCGCCGCACGCTGCTGTTCGCCGCCCGAGAGATCGTAGGGATGGCGGTCAAGCAGCTCCGTCAGCTTGCAGAGGGACACAACCTGCGCCAGTCGGTCAGATTTCCGCTCTGCTTTCGGGAGTATTTCCAGCAAATCCTCGCGGACAGTAGATTTCACAAACAGCGCCTGCGGATTCTGCGGTAACATTCCGATGCTGCCGGTGATATTCAGCTCGCCGCGATAGGCTTTCCGCAAGCCAGCAAGCAGCCGCATGGACGTGGTTTTGCCCGTGCCGTTGCCGCCGAGCAGGACCAGAAATTCGCCCTTGTGAAGCTCCAACGACAAGCCTTTCACGACATCCGGAGCATCCTGCTCATACTTGAACCACAATTCCTGCGCCGAGACAACGGTTTCGCCGTTCGGTGCGGTTTTTTGCGTTTCGGGGACAGCTTTCAAATCATGCGTTCTGGCATACTCCAGCAGCCAGTTCCGTCCGTCGCAGACGGAGATGGGGCAAGTCGCTTTGGAATCCGTTGCGCTCCAGATGCGCATGGCGGCAGGCATAGCAAGGAACATGGCGCTGCCGCGGTCTTTCAGCTCCGCGCCCACCTCGGCGGGCGTGCCGGTGCAAAGAAGTCTGCCGCCGTCCATGACGGCCACGCGCGACGCAAAGGAGAACGCTTCTTCCAAACGATGCTCTGTCAGGATGATCGTCGTACCGAGTTCCCGGTTGATTTTGCCGAGGGTGGCGAGGAAGTCCGACGCGGCAATGGGGTCAAGCTGGCTCGTCGGTTCGTCGAGAATCAGGACTTTCGGTTGAAGCACCATCACGGACGCAAGGTTCAGGAGCTGCTTTTGACCGCCCGAAAGCGCAGTGACGGGCTTATAAAACCACGTCTGGATGCCGAAGAAACTTGCCATTTCGGCAACACGGCGGCGAATCGTCGGCGTGTCATAGCCGAGGGATTCCAGCCCGAACGCCAGCTCATGCCAGACCTTATCCGTGACGATCTGGTTTTCGGGGCTTTGCTGCACGAAGCCGATTTTTTCTGCCTGTTCGCGCTGGTCAAGAGAATCGAGATTTCTTCCCTCAAACAGAATTTCTCCGGAACGTCTGCCGTGCGGGGCAAGAACGGTTTTGAGCTGCCGCAGCAGCGTCGATTTGCCGCAGCCCGAGGGGCCGCAAAGCACCAGAAACTCGCCCGGCTGGACGGACAGCGACAAATCGGAAATTGCGTTTTTCGCTTGTTCCGGGTAAGCAAAATTCAAGCCTTTGATTGTAAAGATTTCCACTGCCTGTCCTCCTTTCGGTCGAGAATCACGGGTGTCAGCACCAGTGCGAGATAAATGAGCATAAAGCTCACGGTCATGGGCGTCCATGCGGCGGTTTTGACGGTGGGGTAATATCTGAAATAGGTGCCGCCCGCTATCCAACCGGAAATGAGGTACGCGCCGCAGAAGATCAGCCACGCGAGGGCGGTTTTGTCGCGGTCGTCGAAACGATAGATGGAAAATGCTGTGCGCCCCGGCAGACCGTAGCCGCGCGAGCGCATGGAATCTGCGGTTTCAATCGCGTTCTCAAGTGACCATGTTACCATGATGGAGAAAATTTTGACGGCGTTGCCGACGCGGCGCAGGACGCTGCCGGTTTTGGTGTCGCGCCCGATGCACGCCTGCGCTTCGGAGACGACTTCCATCTGTGATTTGAATTTTGGGATGAAGCGCAAGGCCATCGAAAGGACGAGGGACAGCGCGGGAATCATGCGCCCGAACAGGTAGACAAACTTGTCCGAGGTCATCACGTCGTTGTAGCTCGAAAACCACAAGACAACGCTTGCCAGCATGACAGCCGCCGCCACGCCGTACAGAATGGACTCCAGCGTCAGGGGGTTCCCGGAGGGTAAGTACGTCAGCATCGTCTGCCCTTCGTGGTTAAAGGCGGGGTTTACAAGCGCAGCAATCACCGCCATGGGAAGAAGCCCCATGACGGCGAAGCGCACGGCTTTTTTGCCTTTGAGATAGACGTCATATGCCAATGCGCCGGTCAGCGAGATCGCCAGATAGACCGGGTGCATTAAGCACATGGATAGTAAGAGAACCAGCGCGTAGTACAGGAAATTGATAATGGGATGATACCCCGAAAAAGCGTCTTTGTTTTTCATCAGCCGCCTGTTGCGTAGCCGCCGCCTACATCATCTCCGAGGTCGCAGGTATAGACCCACTCGATCACGTCGCCGTCCTGGAGCAGATAGCGGCTGCATCCGTAATTCGGGAACCAGTCATTGACGCGATACATCCAACCGGAGAGATTGCCTACGTCAAACTCATAAAGATTGTTGATTCCTTCGATATAGGCAGAGTTGTAGATCGGTGTGTTGGAAAACTCCATGTGGATCTTCTGCTGTTTACACGTTCGCTGCAAGACATTGAAGACACTTTCGCCCTCGTAGAACGTGACGGTCATCGGCTTGAGGATCCAACCGTCCTCCGGAACCAGCTCCCGTTTTTCTTCTTTGCACAAATCCATGTTATCCAGAATGGTGGCGCAGGAGATGGAGAGCGTACAGGTGTATTCCGTGTTGCCGATTTCCACATCCTCCGGTTCGACCGGAATAGGTTTGCCCTCTGGCACGGGGTCGGTCTGATACTTGTCCTTGTGTGTGCCGGTGTCGATCAGCATACCGTTGACTTCTTCGTATTCACCGGTCGCGTTTGCCTGAATTTCCTCCGGGGAAACGTATTCTGGCTGCTCGGTATCAGTCTGCGCCGGTTCGTCCGTCTGCGGCTTGTCAGACGGCTCTGGTGCGCTTTCTGTGGGTGCTTCTGTCGGTTCCGTCTCAGCATCATCCGGCACATCTGCCGTCGCTGCGGGCTGTTCCGGCGTCTGCACTGGAGCGTCAGCAGTTGGCTGCTCGGGGGCTTCTGCCGGGGCAGCGACGGTTGTTTGCTCTGCTGGGTCTTTCTGCTTCGGCATATTCCGGTCGCCGAAGACGAACGTTGCCGCCAGCACCAGTACGATCAGAACCGGCGCGATGATTTTCCACTTATTCTTCTGCCAAAATGTCATATCAGATCAACTCCGAAGTAACCAACATATTGTAAAGCATCTGCGCGATCTCGCAGCGCAGGATCGCTTTTGTCGGTTCAATATTGAGATCACTCTGGTCGAGGATCCCCGCCGAGTAGCAGAACGCCAGCGGTTCCTTTGCCCAGCTTGCTACGCCCCGGTAATCTCCGAACTGCGCCAGCATATCCTTGATCGATGCCGCGTCCATCGCGGTATCCAGACCGCAGAGCTTTGCGGCTCTTGCGACCATAGCCGCAGCTTCCTGCCGGGTGATCGTGCCGTCCGGATTAAACTTGCCGCTGCCAACACCGTTGACGATGCCGCTGCTGTTGGCTGTGCCGATATAACCGGCATACCATTTGCTGCTGGGTACGTCGGTAAAGGCTTTCGTGTCCTTCGCGGGCAAGCCAAGCGCCCTTGTGACGATGGCGGCAAACTCCGCTCTTGTCATGGTCTTGTTCGGGGCGAACGTGCCTTTGCCCATGCCGTTGATAATGCCGCGGGACGCAAGCTCTTCGATAGCGGCTTTGTTGGCATGGTTCTTAATGTCCGAGAATGTCGTGCCGGGTGCGGTTACGCCGGGGACGTTGACCGACGGATCTGCTTTGCTCTTATTGATGTTGGTGTTGGGCTTGGATGTGTTCTTCGTCACATCGCCCATGCGGTACAGGCTGTTTTTACCGTTTTCCGCGCGGTCGATTGCGACGAGTGCGTAGAAGCCCTGTTCTGCGGACATTTGATTGTTGCCGTCCGAACCGTCCATGACGTGATAGAAGCCGCCATTGGACTGACGGAACGAGAGGAGATTTTCTACAAGACCGTGACCGTTCTTTACGAAGCGGCTGTCATTCAGGTCCATGCCCAGCTCGCAGAATGCGACCACGACCTGCGCGACGGACTCGACGTTCGTCGTTCCCCACGACGCAAAGCCGCCCTTGCTGTCCTGCACGTTGGAGAGATAAGTCAGTGCCTTGTCCGTTGCGGTTTTGACCGCCTTCTGATCCTGATATTTTGCCAGCGCCTGCAATGCCATTGCAGTAATATCTACATCGGAATCGCCGGTGCCGGTCAGGCTCCAGCCGCCGTCCTTCATCTGGTTATTCAGGATTTCATCGATGTAGAGCTGCCGGGTCGCCTGTGTCTTTGCGGCGGGATTTTTGGGAATCTCATAATTACCGGAATCCAGCGCAATGAGCGCCCAGATGGGACCGTTCAGACCCTGCCAGATGGTTTTGTCAAAATCGCCCAGCGGCGTGAGAAGATTGTAGCCCGCGACCTTGGACGGGTCGCGCCCGATGGCAGTCAGCGCGAGGATGACGCGGGAATACTCGGTGTATTTCCGCTCGTGCAGCACGCCGGCGCAGTCTTTGACGTACTTCTCGACGCGCGCGTAGTAATCGTCAAAGTAATTCGCGGGGACCGGATAGCCGGAACGGGCCAGGCCGATGACGGCCCACTCGCCGCCGATGGAGCCGACCTCCGGCGCTTTGACGGCGGAGAGCATGTAGGCGGCGCTGCCCTGCAGTTCGCTCTGGACGCCGGAGGCGGCCAGGGCCGGGGCGGCCAGCGAGGCGAGGACGCAGAGCGTCAGGACGATGGCGGCGAATTTACGGATTTTCTTCATCATGGATCCCTCCTGAGGTGCGGCGGGGCCGCGGCATAAAAAAACGCCGGTCTGTTCGAAAACAGACCGGCGCCCTGCTCCGGATCGGTCGATAGAGTCATCGTGCTATCGGCAAAGGTCTCCCCTCCTCCGCGGGCAAAAGCGCAGACAGGCGCGCTGCGGGCGAAGACAGCGATTCTTCTGACTTGGACTATGGACTTGCGTCCGCGTTCGTCCCCTACCTTCTCACGGGCGGGCCCGCAATGGCGGCCTTTCGGCCAGGCAGCCGGGCGGCCAGCGCTGTCTGACGCTGGGGCGGCGGCTGATTCGGGGAAGAACTCATCCTCACAGCTCCGGGCGAGTAGGTTCGTTGCTCTTTCGCGGAAAGCTTTTTACGACTTCCCGCTACACGTCTTCGGATGAGAAAACCGGGTATATTTGGTTCTTATTATACAGGATGCGCGGGGAAAGTCAAGAGCTGTCCACCTCATCAGTCAGCCTGCAGCTGACAGCTTCCCCTCATAGGGGAAGGCTTTTTTATGGGGAAAGCCCCCGGGCGGATGCCCGGGGGCTTTGGATTGGGTCAGCGTTCGTAGCGGGACCAGTCGGGGTCGGGGAGCATCTGGCGCCAGAGCTCGTAGTTGAAGGTTTTGCGGGTGTAGCCGTGGCTGTTGGTGGCTTCCTGGACGTCGAGGTAGTACCACTTGGAGGTATCCATGTTGTCGGTCCACTTGTTCATGTTGGTGAGCAGGTCGGCCGGGGACTCGGGCTTGCGCTCAAGGACACGGTTGATGAGGGTCATGGCTTCGGCGCGGGTGATGTTCTGGTCGGGCTTGAAGGTGCCGTCGGGGTAGCCCTTGATCCAGTCGTTGTAGTAGGCGATGCCGATCTCCTTGGCGGCCCAGTGGCCGATGACGTCGGAGAAGGTGGCGGACTTGCCGGACTGGGTCTCGTCAAAGCGGGCGGCAATGGCGGCAAACTCGGCACGGGTGATGGGCTTGTTGGGCTTGAAGGTGCCGTCGGGGTAGCCGGTGATGATGCCGAGGGCGGACATGGTGGAGATGGGGTTGTTGTACCACTTGCCGTAGGCAACGTCGGAGTAGGTGTTGGAGGTGGTGAAGGCGCCGTCGCGGACTTCGTCACGCAGGAGGCGGAAGAAGATGGTGGCGACTTCGGCACGGGTGATCTGGCCGTTGGGATGGACGGTGCCGTCCGGATAGCCGATGACGTAGGCGAAGTGGTCGGTCTTGTTCAGCATCCCGGTGTCCTTGCCAATGATGGTGGGGATGATGATGGGATAGTAGTCATCCTTGCCGGTGTCGATGGTGTTGTGGAAGGTGATGTAGTTGTTATTTCTGACGGGCTCGTCATTTACCATTTCGATCAGAGCAATGTTCTCCCACGTGCCATCCGAATTGGTACGAATCGCACCCATGCTAGACACATACAGCTTGTTCTCATTCTGATCAAGCCTAACGTTAATGTAGAGAGTGTAACGTGCTTCGTCATAGGTGACGCCGGTACGGGTGCCTTTTTCCTCACCCAGGAAGAAGGTGTAATGGCCCGCATGGTCGATCTCGACGGTGGTACCGGTGAACCGAGTGGTTTTCACTTCGCCGCCGGTGATGCTGTCGAAGTGTGCGGTGAGGGTTCTGCTGTACTTCGGATCAAATTCATCCGCATAGGTGCTGATTGCTTCCTCACCCTCGGCAGATGCGATGATCATTGTCTGTTCCTTACCCTTCACGTCAACAGTAAAGTCCACGTCGCTGGCGGTCTTGCTGCCGGTGGCGGTGAGTTCCTTCTTGACGAAGTCGGCGAAGTTGATGGTGAGCTTGCTGGGGTCTTTTTCGGTGACGGTGGTCGTGGCTTTGATTTCTTCACCAATCACATTTTCGACTGTGCATTCGCCGTTGCTATCGAAAACAAGGTTTGTATAGGTCTTCGCCACATAAATATCGGCCGTTGTTACACCACGGTAGAATTGAACAGTGAAAGTTCTTCCCACCTGACTTACATCCACATCGTCGTCATCGACAATACTTACACGTTCTGCGCCCACGTCTTCGAACTGCATACTGGTCTTTGTGCCTGCATTGACAGTGATTTTATAGAGCAGGGTGACCGATTTTGTGCCATACGGGACTTCCAATGTACTTGCTTCGCCGTTGACTACAGGATAAAGAATGTCGACTTCGTTTATGCTCTTAAAGACTGCAATGTCATTGGACACGCTAGTAAGAAGCGTATCGACCATATCGGTCGTGACAACGGTCTTACTGACGACGCGGGGTTCTTTCGGCTCGGTGTAGTTGTTGGTGATGGTGAGCCAAGTGGCGTCTGTGTCGGCGGTGCCGTCGACGGTGACGCGGGTGACGCTCAGCGCATGCGCGGCATCTTCCTTAACCACGACGGTCATGGTGTGGCCAGTGGCGTTGTATTTGTTGACATCATAGGTCATGCCGGAGCGCGTGGGAGCTTCTTCGACGATGGAATAGATATAAGTGCCGGGGGCTGTGAAGGTCAGCTTGAATTCGTCGGTTGCCGTTTGGAACGGAGCCGAGCCGGTGTAGCCTGTGCCGCTGGCGGTAGTGGCAGAGACAGTCGCGGTGGCAGTTGCAGAAGGCACTTCGGCACCATTCAGCGTCAGGTTGATTGTGAAGATTTCATTGGTCAGCGCAACGTCGGAGTTCAGAGTCTTCTGGATCTTGCCGGTGAGATCAAGGTTGATCGAGTTATAGGAAAGCCACTTTGCAGTGTAAGTTGCGTTTTCGGTGACTGTGGTGGGGAAAGATGTGACCTTGGTATTGTCCTTGTACCAGCCGTCGAAGTAGTAGCCGACATTGGAGGTCGTTGTCGGAGCAGCCGGGAAATCGGCGCCGTGGCTGAGGCCCGTACATTCCGTTGTGCCTGTCAGCGTACCGCCAGCTTCGGTTTCAAATCTGATGGTGTAGGTCTGCTTTGTTGCGCTGAATGCCGCATAGTACGTTACATCCGCTGTAACGTTCGGAAGGTCAACAACAGCGCTACCGCTCGTCTGGTTCGGAGTGGTTGCCCAGCCGACGAAGGTGTAGGTATGTTCGGCATCGGCCGCTTTGGTAGGCTCTGTACCGTCATAGCTCGGACGGGCGTTATACGCTACACCCGTATCTGTTTCGTAAGCATTGCCTTGGCCGTCCTGCGGCATCCACGTGACGGTATAGCTCGGCATGGTGACTTTACCGGCGGGGATGGGGAAGGGGATTTCTACGTCGGTGTCGCCGCTCTTGACGGTGAGGGTGGTATCGCCGTTGAGGGGGGCGTAGTATGCACCGTCGATCTCCGTCTTTGCGACCGTCAGCGGGTTGATCGTGACGGTGTAGGTGTAGGTATAGGTATAGGTGGTTACTTGCTTTCCGCCTACCGTGTTGGTCGTTTCATTTTTGGTAAACGGTGCCTCATTCAGTTTCCATTCTTTCACGTTGTCTTCGCCAAAGGCTGCAGACGTGATGCCGGTGGGCAGGGTATCCTTGACGGTGCCGGTGTTCAGGCCGGAGACGATAGACTGGGTGATTTTTGCAAATTCTGCGTACAGCTGCTCTGCATTGCTCGCATCATAGGCAAATTTCTCACCTGCTTTTGGCTGCGTCGCAATTTTAGTTCTCAGATATTCACTGACGGAAATCTTTTTCTGACTGTCCGGAACATCAATTGTTTCACCTGCATCAAAGCAGACCGTGTAGAGCTTGGACGGAACGTTCTTAACCCTTGTCGCAGTGTCAACCGTACTATTGTATATCTCATCGGTGCACTCCGTGCCATCACCATGAACACAATACTTCGTGCTGCCAATCGTCAATTTGGTTCTAAGCAAATGCGAAAGATGGTTGCAGTTTTTCTTCAGGCAGTACGTTGGCTGACCATCCGTCAGGGCAATCACGTTTTTGACTGCACCCCTGACCGTGTTATCGTTCAGCAGATACTCCGCATAGGTCAGACCGGCATCCAGGTTCGTACCGCCTTCCGCGCTCAGTCCCTTGATGTTTTTCAAAACTTTCTGATAAACATCAGAATTCGATACGTCGACCCAAGACTGTACGGATTTAGCCTTTTCTGCAAAAGACACAACGGAGACGTAACGGCCAAGGTTGCGGCTGTTCTGATTGGCCGCAACCGTACCGTCTGTGTTGAACGTCAGGCCGCTGTAGGTTTTCAGGAAATTCTCCGCAGCAACCTTCGCGGCATCCAGACGGGATGCACGTGTGGTTTTGAAGTAAATATTATCGTCTCGGAGTCGGTTTGGGGCCGTGTGCTTTCTATCTTTGTTACTTTTAAACCAGCCCGCATTATGCTTATTATACGTGTGATTTCCGCCACAATAATAGGCACGTTCGAACTCTTCTTTTCCATTCTTGTCTGTGGTTTTATAGTAATATTGATCATTGCTGTTCGGTGTACCGTTAAACTTTACATAGTTATGCACACAGTCACCTTCTACGCCGCACTCCGCGCAATATGCCATCGAGACGGAGGTGTCGAGCACCAGGACGGTCGCGGCTTTGCCGGAGTTCTCCTCGGTCTGCTGCAGGACGACCTGAAGCGTGACTTCGTACTCGTTATCGTTCGTAGTCGGTTTCGCGGTCTTGGAGACAGTTTTGACGCCATCGGGCAACGTCGAAGTCGGAGTGCCCGGCTCCCACTGGTCCTTGTCGTTGTATTTACCGATCACGACTTCGGCATTCGTCGACGAGGTCTCGCCGTCCCCTTCTGCCGCCAGCGCTACCGTCGGGAGCAGGCCGACGGTCAGGATCAGCGCCAACAACAGGGCTATGATTCGTTTCATCATTTTTTCTTCTCTCCTTATGTATGGTTCAATTTTTTTGTTTTCTTCTTTCGTTTTTCTATGTGCAACGGCCGGGGGGCCGGGGGTTAGGGGGGGACAGAGGGAGGCTTGGGGCCGCTGCGGCGGGGATGACCTCTCAGGCGCTGCGGCGCCAGCTCCCCTTCGCAAGGGGAGCCAAGGGGGGTGCGGCGGAGCCAATGCCTCCCCTTGTTAAGGGGAGGTGCCGAGCGGAGCGAGGCGGAGAGGTTCCGTAGGGCCGCTGCGGCGGGGGCGACCTCTCAGGCGCTGCGGCGCCAGCTCCCCTTCGCAAGGGGAGCCAAGGGGCTTACAGGAATTTCCTTCTGCAGTTCCTGCAGAAGGAAAAAAGAGGGTACCCTCTTTTGGCAGTTCATGGGGCGGATGATGTAGCAAATACTACCTGCGCGCTTATTCTAGCACAGTTGGCTGTCAAGCGCAAGAAGTTTTACTGGAATTTAACATTTTTTGATTTCTCATGGTATATGAGCCGTGGTATATGAACCATTGTAGCACATTTGGGGGAAAAATGCAATAGGTTCACAAGATTTATGATTTTTTTCAGGAATGTCGAAAAAAATTACAGGCGGCCCGGGCGGGGCCGCCTGTTTTTAATCGCCTTCGATCATGCGGTAGCCGACGCCGGATTCGGTGAAGATGTAGGCGGGCTGGGCGGGGTTTTTTTCGATCTTGCGGCGGATGTTGGCCATGTTGACGCGGAGGATCTGGTTGTCGCTGCGGGCGCTGGGGCCCCAGAGCTCTTTGATGAGGTAGTCGTAGGTCAGGACTTTGCCCGCGTGCAGGCCGAGGAGGGCGACGAGCTTGTACTCGTTCTGGGTGAGGCCGGCGTCGCGGCCGGAGATGTAGACGCGGTGCTTGCCGTAGTCGATGGTGAGGTCGCCCGCGGTGAAGACGCCGGAATTGGCCACGGCGGCTGCGCCGTCTGGCGTGCGGGTGTGGCGGATGGCGGCGCGGATGCGCGCGAGGAGCTCCTCGGTGCCGAAGGGCTTGGTGAGGTAGTCGTCGGCGCCGGCGTCGAGGGCCTCGACCTTATCGCGCTCGTGGCTGCGGGCGGAGACGACAAGGATGGGGACCTTGGACCATTCGCGGACGCTGCGGAGGATGGTCATGCCGTCCATGTCGGGCAGGCCGAGGTCTAGGATGATGAGGTCGGGACAGTGCGAGGAGATCATGGTGTTGGCCATCGCGCCGGTGCCGGCCATGAGAACGTCGTAGCCGTTGGCGGTGAGGATGGCCTGCATGAAGCCGCGGATGGTGCGCTCGTCCTCAATCAGGAGTACTTTTTCTTTGATCTTCATGGCTCGTTTCCTCCAGTGGTAGTGTGAATTGCAGAAGTGCGCCGCCGGCGGGGCGGTTGCTGGCGCGCATGGCGCCGCCGTGGGCCTGGACGATCGATTTGCAGACGGACAGGCCGATGCCCATGTTGCGGCGCTTGTCGGAGATGGCCTCCTGGTCGCGGGTGAGGTAGCCGTCGAACAGGTGCGGGAGCAGGGCGGGGGCGATCCCCTGCCCGTCGTCGGAGACCTCAAAGACGGCGAGATCGTCGCTGCGCGTCAGGCGCAGGGAGATCTGCGTGGTGGTCTTGCCGTGCTGGACGGCGTTTTCCATGAGGTTGATGAGGACCTGCTCGATCAGGATGATGTCCATGGGGATCATCAGGAGGGTGTCGGGGGCGGAGATCTCGACGCGGGTGGCGGGGTAATGGCGCTGGAATTTCATGGCCGCGGCGCTGAGGACCTCTTCGCCGGCCTCGAGCTCCTTTTTGATGTTCGACGCGCCGGACATGCGCGTGACGGAGAGCAGGTTTTCGACCACGCCGATGAGCCAGTTGGACTCGTCGCGCATGTTTTCGAGCAGGCTCGTGCGGGTCTCGGGTGAGAGCTTTTCGCCGTTTTCGAGGATCGCGTCGATGCCGCCGACGATGGCGGTCAGGGGCGTGCGGATGTCGTGGGAGACGGCGCGGAGGAGATTGCCGCGCATTTTTTCCTTCTCGGCTTCGGCGCGGAGCTTTTCCTGCTGCTTGATCTGGGTGGTCAGCGCACTGACCACGACGGAGACGGCCAGCATGACGAGGAACGTCAGGGGGTAGCCGGAGATGGTGAAGTTCAGCTGCATGTAGGGGTAGGTAAAGATCCAGTTGACGCCGAAGACGCCGAGGAACGAGGCCAGCAGGCCGAACAGGTAGCCGTCGGTAAAGCGCGAGACGAGGACGACTGCGCACTCAAAGATCAGAGCGACGAAGACGTCGGACGAGTCGATCATCCGCAGCAGCGCGCAGAGGATGGCCGCCAGGCCGAGAAAGCCGAGGCTCACGCCGAGATCCCGCCACGAAAACGGGAACAGCTGCCGCAGCCGCGCCCGGAGGGACTTCGGTTCTTTTTTGGTCTGTGTATTTCCCATAAGATCTTCACCCATTTTATCATAGCATAAAGGAAAGATTTCGTCGCGTTAAGGGACTGTTAAGAAGCGGTCGCTGGAAGCCTCCCCTGCAAGGGGAGGTGGCCCGGCGGAGCCGGGCCGGAGAGGTTCTACCAAATTTGCAGCAACCTCTCAGTCAGCCTGCGGCTGACAGCTCCCCTGGGAGGGGAGCCAAGGGGTGCGGCGCGCCCCATTGCCTACCCTATGAGGGGAAGCCATTGGGCCGCTGCTGCGAGGGCACGCGAAAAACGCAGCCGGGGGCTGCGTTTTTCAGATCACGTATTCATCGCCGGCGTCGGCGGCGGTCAGGCTGGAGAGAGTGACGGCGTCGAGGGCGGCGCGGATCTGCGCGTCAAGGCGGCGGTAGACCTCGGAAACGCCGGAGGCGGTCTCCGCCGGGGTCAGCTGCACGTCCTCGCCGAGGCAGGCGAGCGTGCCCTCCGCCGCGCGCAGGATCTCGCCCGCGGTATAGTCCGCGGGGCTGCGCAGGAGGCGGTAGCCGCCGCCCTTACCGTGCGAGCCCTCGATCAGCCCGGCTTCGGCAAGCGTGCGCAGAATGCGCTCGAGATATTTCTGCGACAGCTCCAGCCGCTCGGCGATCTGGCGGCCAGGGACAAGACCGCCGCGGTGTCCGGCCAGATCGATCATGACGAGCAGGGCGTAGCGGCCGCGGGAGGAGATCAGCATTCTGCCGCCTCCCTTGCGATGATGCCGCCGCCAAGGACGGTATCGCCGTCATAGAGCACGGCCGACTGGCCGGGGGTGATGGCGCGCAGCGGCTCGTCGAAGACGAGGCGGACGCCGGTCTGCCCGGCGGGGTAGACGGTACAGAGGCGCTCGGGCTGGCGATAGCGCGTCTTGGCGCTGCAGCGGTACGGGAAGGCCGGGGCCTCGCCGGAGATCCAGTGCATGTTCGTCACGAAGCATTCGTTCGTGTAGAGGGCCGAGTCCGGGCCGACGACGACGGCGTTCTGCTCCGGCAGGATCCTGACAACATAGATCTTCCCGTCCGAGGGCATGCGCAGGCCGCGGCGCTGGCCGACGGTATAGTGGATGATGCCGCGGTGCGTGCCGACGACATTGCCGTTCAGGTCCAGAAACGGGCCGGGCTGGGGTTCCTTGCCGGTGCGCGCGGCGATGATCTTCGCGTAGTCGCCGTCTGGGACGAAGCAGATGTCCTGGCTGTCGTGCTTGCGGGCGTTGCAGAGGCCGGCTTCGGCGGCGATCTCCCGCGCGTCGGTCTTGCGGAAGGTGCCGAGGGGGAATTTGACGCGGGCGAGCTTCTCCTGCGTCAGGTCGTAGAGGACGTAGCTCTGGTCCTTGGTCCCGTCGAGGGCCTTTTTGAGGACGTACTTCTCCCCTGCCCGCTCGACGCGGGCGTAGTGGCCGGTGGCGATATAGCGGCAGCCCAGGATATCGGCGCGCTCAAAGAGCTTGTCGAATTTCAGATAGCGGTTGCAGTCGATGCAGGGGTTGGGGGTGACGCCGTGCTCGTAGGCGTCGACGAAGCGGTCGATGACGCAGGCGGCGAATTTGTCCTTGAGGTTGAAAACATAAAACGGGAAGCCCAAACGGCGGGCAACGCTCCTTGCATCCTCCGCGTCGTCGAGCGAGCAGCAGGTATGGCCCTTGGGGATGCCCGCGTCCTCGTTGTCATAGAGCTTCATCATGCAGCCGACGCAGTCGTAGCCCGCGTCGGTCAGAAGCTTTGCCGCCACGCTGGAATCCACGCCGCCGGACATGGCGACGAGCACCTTCTCAGTTCCCATTGGCAGCCGGAGACGCCTGCATGGCGGCGATCGTCTGTTCCATGAGTTCGTCGAGCGTCCAGCCGAGCATGTCCGCGCCGCGCTCGATGACCTCGCGCGAGCAGCCGGCGGCAAATTTCTTATCCTTGAACTTTTTCTTGAGGGACTTGAGCTGCAGATCCTGCACACTCTTCGTCGGCAGCATCCGCACGACGGCGCCAATGAGGCCCGTGAGCTCGTCCGTGGCGTAGAGGACCTTCTCCATCTGGTGCTCAGGCTGCACGTCGACGGTCAGCAGATAGCCGTGACTCACGACCGCGTGGACCAGGCGCTCGTCGACGCCCTTTTCCCGCAGGATCTCCGCCTCCTTCGTGCAGTGCTGGTCGGGATACTGCTCAAAATCGAGATCGTGCAGGATGCCGACGGTCTGCCAGAAGTCCGCCTCGTCGGCATAGCCGAGCTGGACGGCAAAATACCGCATGACGTCGCCCACGATGCGCGCGTGCAGGCAGTGGAATTCGCCCTCATTATATTCACACAGCAGGTCCCACGCCTGCTCCTTGGTCGGGATCATATTGACACGCCTCCTGAAAGAAGTTTGAGATCAGTATAGCATATTTTATCGGAAAAAGAAAGCGCGGGGCGAGTGCCCCGCGCGTTTTGTGTACGGTCAGTCCGCGAACAGCGGGGTGGAGAGGTAACGGTCGCCGGTGTCCGGGAAGAGGACGACGATGGTTTTGCCCGCGTTCTCCGGGCGCTTGGCCAGTTCCACGGCGGCATGCAGGGCCGCGCCGGAGGAGATGCCGACCAGCACGCCCTCTTTTCTGCCGACGAGCTTGCCGGCGGCAAAGGCATCTTCATTGGAGATGGGAAGGATCTCGTCATAGATCCTGGTGTCGAGCACATCGGGGACGAAGCCCGCGCCGATGCCCTGGATCTTATGTGCGCCCGAAACGCCCCTGGACAGGACCGGGGAGCTTTCCGGCTCGACGGCAACGACCTTGACGGACGGGTTGCGTGTCTTGAGATAGCTGCCGACGCCGGTGATGGTGCCGCCGGTGCCGACGCCGGCGACGAAGTAGTCGACCTTGCCGTCGGTATCTTCATAGATCTCGGGGCCGGTGGTCTCAAAATGGGCCTTGGGGTTCGACGGGTTGACAAACTGGCCGGGGACAAAGCTGTTCGGGATCTGCGCGGCCAGCTCGTCGGCCTTGGCGATGGCGCCCTTCATGCCCTTGGCGCCTTCGGTCAGGACGAGCTCGGCGCCGTAGGCCTTCATGAGCTGGCGGCGCTCGACGGACATGGTCTCAGGCATGACGATGATGATGCGGTAACCGCGGGCGGCGGCGACGGAGGCCAGACCGATGCCGGTATTGCCGGAGGTGGGCTCAATGATGACGGAGCCGGGCTTGAGCTTGCCGGAGGCCTCGGCGTCGTCGATCATTTTCTTTGCGATGCGGTCCTTAACGGAGCCGGCGGGGTTGAAGTATTCGAGCTTGGCGAGTATCTTCGCCTTGAGGTCCAGGTCTTTTTCGATATGCGCGAGCTCGAGCAGCGGGGTCTTGCCGATGAGCTGATCTGCGGAAGTATAAATCTTAGACATAATGATGATCTCCTTTTTATTTGTCAGAATGTGATGTGAAATTTGGACGGTCCAGCGGTCACATTCGACATCGGAATGCGGCGCGCGGCGGGAGATTCCGGATCATGCGCTCACCCTCTCTTTTTTGCAGAACCAACTCGGTAGGTTGGTGTTCTTCATTGGATGGCTGTATCCTAACATATAATTCCTAGTTTGTCAATAGGCTTTAACGAATTTTTTGCCGCGTTGCATCCTGACAGGTTTTATCGTATAATGGGATAAGAAAACAGGAGGCGGCAGCTATGAACAAATTCTGGGGACATCTGAAGACCATCACGCACCACCGGCATCTGGTCATGCGCGGCTGCTTCCGGATGGGGCTGATCTGGCAGGGGCTGACGCACGACCTTTCCAAGTACTCCCCTACCGAGTTTTTCGCGGGCGTGCGGTATTTTCAGGGCAGCCGCAGCCCCAACACGGCTGAACGCGAGGCCAACGGCTATTCTCTGGCCTGGATGCACCACAAGGGGCGCAACCGGCATCATTTTGAATACTGGACGGACCTGAGTCCCGTCACGCGGACGTATGAGCCGGTCGACATGCCGGTCCGGTATCTGTGCGAGATGGTCGCCGACCGGATCGCGGCCTGCAAGACGTATCAGGGCGCGGCCTATACCGACGCCTCCGCTCTGCAGTATCTCGACCGCGCGCAGGAATCGCGCCTCGTCCACCCGAACACGATGAAGCGCCTGCGCTTCCTGCTCACCATGCTCGCCGAACAAGGCGAACCCGCCACCTTCCGCTTCATGCGCCAGACCGTCCTGAAAGGCAAACCGTTTGCGGAATAAAAAGCGCGCCCTAAGGCTCCCCTCCCAGGGGAGCTGGCTCGGCACAGCCGAGACTGAGAGGTCGTCGCAAATTTGCGACTGTCGGATGCCTCCGGCGGCCCTATCTTTTCTCTCGCAAGAGAAAAGATAGGGGAGAAAAGAGTGCTTGGGGACGCGGGGGTGCGTGCTGCCTCTGAATTTAGGTGAGACCCTAGTTTTTAGATGTCGTTCCACACGATAGTCACCCTACGTATGTCTTAGTACGCGCCGCCTGATACGTAGGAATCAGATTTGTAAGCAGTTACCTTTGAATATTTGCAGCCAATAGAAGGTGCAGTCTGAATCTGTCAGACTGCACCTTTTTGCGGGATGGTTTGTGTTACGCGTTGTAGGGGCGGGGCTCTGCTCCGCCCGTTCTTCCGATGAAACCGGCACCTCCCCGGGCACTTCTGCGTATGCTGGCGCAGAGGGGGGATCGATATGTGTGTGAAGACGGAGCAGCTGGGGCTGGTGCTGCTCGGGGCGGGGATCGGGCTGCTGGTGTCGTTTGCGCTGTGCGGGTGGTTTCTGCGGGTGTTGGTGGCCATCATTCTGATCGTGCTCGGACTTTTGCTGCTGAAATGAACATATCCTTGTCCGGCTCCGCGTATAGATATCCCAGAACATACAAGGAGTTGAGACTATGGAGCTTGCATTCGAACAAAAACAGCGTTCCTGCCTGAAGCGCACGGCGCATCTGTCCCTCGCGCAGGAGCAGACGCAGGAGCTCATCATACCCGACGCCATGCCCGACGCCGCCCGCACGCTCATCTGCTACGCCGAGCCGGAGCTGCAGAGCAAGACCAGCCGCGCCGGAAGTCTGCTCGTGACGGGCAATCTGCGCGCCTCCTGCCTCTATGCCGACGAGGCGGGCGGATTGCAGCTGCTCACCACCGACGTCCCGTTCACCCTGAAGCTGGAAAGCAGCGACCTGCAGGAGCTGACGCAGTCCGTCGTCCGCTGCTCGGTCCGCAGCGCCGACAGCCGACTCATCAACTCCCGCAAGGTCCTGCTGCGCATCAGCGTGCTGGTCCAGGCGGACGGATATGAGCCGTGGACGGAGGAGGTGCGCGCGCTGACCGACGCGCCTGCCTGCCTGCAGCAGAAGACGCAGTCCTATTCCAACGCCGTCCCGGTCGAAACGGCCGAGCGCGCCTTCCAGGTCAGCGAGGAGCTGAACGTGCCGGAAGGGCGGGCGAAGATCGTCCGGCTGGCCGACTGCATGCTGCAGCCGGTCGTGACGGAGCAGAATCTAGTCGGCAGCAAGGCCGTGATGAAGGGCACGGCCAATTTGCAGCTGACCTATCTTGACGAGCAGAATGAGCTGCGCACGCTGAGCCTCGCCGTGCCCTTCTCCCAGTACTGCCAGCTGCAGGGGGACTATGAACAGAACGAGGACGTGGAGACCGCCCTGCTCGTGACCGGCGTGCAGCTCGAGCCCGTCGACACTGAGACCGGTCAGAAGCTGCTCTTCGGCGCGGGGATCCTCGCGCAGTGCACCGTCATCCAGCCGCAGACGCTCACGCTCTGCGAGGACGCCTATTCCACCCGCGGCGATTTCCAGCCCCAGTGGCAGGAGCAGGAATACAGCATGCGCCTCGACGCGCAGACCCTGCGCGAGCCCATCCGTCCGTCCTTCCCGGCGCAGGCGTCCGCCGTGCTCGACTGCCGCGTCTATCCCGACGCGATGGCGCTCGAGCGCACGGCAGACGGCGTGATCGTCCACGTGCCCCTGCGCGCGGACACGGTCTACACGGACGCGGACGGCGCGGTGCAGTCCGAATCCTTCCGCACCGAGGTCAGCTGCAAGACCGCACTGGACGAGGACTGCGCCTGCGAGGCCGTCTTCCAGCTCCAGCCGGAGGGCTATGCCGCGGCCGGCAGCGGTGCGGTCGAGCTGCGGTACGACGCGGTGTTCCAGCTGCAGTCGTTTGCCAAGCAGAAGCTGCAGAACCTGGTGGGCGGCACGCTCGATCTGACGCGGCAGCCGCGCGCGGAGCGCGCGTCGGTCGTCATCCGCCGCACGGGCGCGCAGCAGCCGCTGTGGGACCTTGCCAAGCGGTATAAGACCACGGCGCAGGCCATCCAGACAGCCAATCATCTGACGCAGCCGGAGGTAGAGGCCGGAAGGCTTCTCCTCATTCCCATGTAAGGCAGAGGAGGCGGACTATGGAACACAGATCGATCTATGAGCAGATCGCCGGGCGCACGGACGGCACGGTTTATATCGGCGTCGTCGGCCCGGTGCGGACGGGAAAATCCACATTCATCAAGCGCTTCATGGAGCAGCTCGTGCTGCCGAACATCGAAAACGTCTACGAGCGCGAACGCGCCACCGACGAGCTGCCGCAGTCCGGCTCCGGCCGGACCATCATGACCGCGGAGCCGAAATTCGTTCCGAACGAGGCCGCGCGCATCAGCCCCGACGGCAAAACGACGCTGCGCGTGCGCCTGATCGACTCCGTGGGCTACATGATCCCCGGCGCGGTCGGCGACACCGAGGACGGCAAGCCCCGCATGGTCACCACGCCCTGGGCTCCGGAGGAGCTGCCCATGGCGCAGGCGGCGGAGCTCGGCACCAAAAAGGTCATGGAGGATCACAGCTCCCTTGGCGTCGTCGTCACGACAGACGGGACCGTCACCGATATCCCGCGCGAGGACTACCGCGAGGCCGAGGCCCGCGCCATCACCGACATGCAGAAGACGGGCAAGCCCTTCGTCGTTCTCGTCAATACGCAGAGCCCCGGCGCGGCTCCGGCTGAGGCCCTGTGCGCGCAGCTGCGCAGCGAATACGGCGTGCAGGCCCTCGCCATGGACTGCATGCACATGCAGACGCAGGACATCGGCCGTCTGCTCGAGGCCGTCATGTACGCCTTCCCGGTGGAGGAGCTGCGCTTCTTCCTGCCGAGCTGGGTCCGCGCCCTGCCGGACGGCCATCCGGTCAAGGCCGCGCTCTACGACGCCATGCTCGAGCGCGCGGGCGCGCTCACCAGCCTCAGCGAGGCCGAAAGCGTCCTCGGGACGCTGCAGGAGCTCGAGCCGGTCGACGAATTCCGCGTGCGCGAGGTCGACCTCGGTACCGGCACGGTCAGCTGCGAGCTGCATCTGCCGCAGGCGCTGTTTTACGAGGAGCTGTCCCGGCAGGCCGGGGTGGAGATCGCCGACGATGAAGCCCTTCTGCAGATGCTGCAGGAGCTGGCGCAGACGAAAAAGCTCTACGACAAGGTCCAGACCGCACTCGAGCAGGTCAAGGCCACGGGCTACGGCATCGTCATGCCCGGCGCGGAGGAGCTGAAGCTCGAAAAGCCGGAGATCGTCAAAAAGAACGGCAACTACGCCGTCAAGCTCCGCGCCAGCGCCCCGTCGATCCACATGCTGCGCGCGCAGATCGAGACGGAGATCAGCCCCATGGTCGGCGGCGAGCAGGAATCCCAGCAGCTGATTGACTATCTGCTCGGCGAATACGAGGAGGACACCGACAAGCTCTGGCAGAGCAACATCTTCGGCAAGTCCCTCTACGAGCTCGTCTCCGAGGGCGTCACCGCCAAGATCATGCGCATGCCGGACGACGCCCGGCAGAAGCTCACCAAGACCCTCGGCCGCATGATCAACGAAAACACCGGCGGCATGATCTGCATCCTGCTGTAAAAGGCTCCCCTCCCAGGGAAGCTGACTGAAAGGTCGTCGCAAATTTGCGACTGTCGGATGTCTCCGGCGGCCCTATCTTTTCTCTCGCAAGAGAAAAGATAGGGGAGAAAAGAGTGCTTGGGGACGCGGGGGTGCGTGCTGCCTCTGAATTTAGGTGAGACCCTAGTTTTTAGATGTCGTTCCACACGATAGTCACCCTACGTATGTCTTAGTACGCGCCGCCTGATACGTAGGAATCAGATTTGTAAGCAGTTACCTTTGAATATTTGCAGCCAATAGAAGGTGCAGACCGGATTTGCTGGTCTGCACCTTTTTGCGGGATGGTTTGTGTTACGCGTTGTAGGGGCGGGGCTCTGATAGCATCCGCGCCTTGCTTACGCGGATATTTTGCCGAAAAATGGCATGGTGTTGGAGCGTGGGTGTGGATGGGGTGCATATTTTGTGCAGGGTGACGAAAATGGACGGGTGGATTGCAAACATCTGCCAATGGCGGAGGCTTGACTTTTGTAGTATAATGCAGATATACTGCTCCGGGCGTTTGACGCGGGGCAAAAATTAAGGGAGGATACTATGAAGAAACTGATCGCGCTTCTGCTGGCAGTATGCATGGTACTGGGTCTGATGACCACGGTATTCGCAGCAGATGAGAAATCCAACGACATTGTGATCCTACATACCGACGACGCACACTGCGGCGTCAACGACAATCTTGGTTATGCCGGTGTCGCGGCATACAAGGCCGAGATGGAGAAAACACACAACTATGTCGCACTCGTTGATTGCGGCGACGCTATTCAGGGCGAGTCTATCGGCACACTGTCCGCAGGCGCCTATCTGGTCGATATCATGAATGAGGTCGGCTATGATTTTGCCACCTTCGGCAACCATGAATTTGACTACAAGCTCCCGCAGCTGGCCAAGCTGACCAAGCAGGCGAAGTATCAGTATCTGGCGTGCAACTTCAAGTACATCGGCAAAGGCACGTCGGATCTGAATTACAAGCCGTATGAGATCGTGACCTACGGCGATAAGAAGGTCGCATTCATCGGCATCGTTACGCCGGAGTCCTTCACCAAGTCCACCCCGGCTTACTTCCAGGATGAATCTGGAAACTACATCTATTCCTTCAGTGAAGACGAGACTGGCACAGCGCTTTATGAGACTGTCCAGAAGACTGTTGACGAGGCAAGAGCTGCGGGCGCTGACTACGTCATCGCAATGGGTCACCTTGGCAACGAAGGTATCACCGACCGCTGGACCTCGAAGGCTGTCATCGCCAACACCACCGGTATCGACGCCGTGCTGGACGGCCACGATCATGTTGCCGGTGTTCAGAAGGTTGCCAATAAGGACGGCAAGCAGATCGTTCTGACGGAGCCGGGCACCAAATTCGAAAATCTCGGCAAACTGACGATCAAGACCGACGGCACGATCACTGCCGAACTGATTTCCCCGAAGGAATTCACCGAAAAGGACGCAGGCATCACCGCTTACATTACCAAGCTGACCGACACGTTCAAGGAATACGTGTCCAAGGTCGTCGCCAAGAGCAGCATTGCGCTGCCTGACAAGGATGAAAACGGGAATCGCCTCGTCCGTAACCACGAGACCGCTCTCGGCGATCTGTGCGCCGATGCGTTCCGCGTGATGATGGACGCGGATATCGGCATCATGAACGGCGGCGGCATCCGCAAGCCGATCAAAGCCGGCGATATCACCCTCGATAACATTCTCAGCGTTTTCCCGTGGGGCAATCTGCCTTGCAAAATGGAAGTCACCGGCCAGACTGTCCTCGACATGCTGGAAATGGGTGCGATCAACTACCCGGAGGAGTCCGGCGGCTTCCTGAGCGTTTCCGGTCTGAAGTACACGATCATGGCGGGTGTCCCGTCCTCCATTGAATTGACGGACAAGGGCGAATTCTCCAAGGTCGCCGGTAAATACCGCGTAACCAACGTTCAGGTCCTGAACAAAAAGACCAATGAATATGAGCCGCTCGATCTGAACAAGACCTATACGCTTGGCGGTATCGACTATACGATCCTCTACTGCGGCGACGGCTTCACGATGTTTAAGGACTCTAAGGTCCTCAAGGCCGGCGACGCCTCCTACACGGATGCGCAGATGGTCGTTGATTACATCGAGAATAAGCTCGGCGGCACCATTGGCGAAGAATACGCCAAGCCGCAGGGCCGAATTTCCGTCAATACCGACATCAAGGGCAGCGACTGGTTCTATGAAGCTGCAGACTATGTTCTCAGCAATGGCCTCATGACCGGCACCAGCGACACCACCTTCACGCCGAACGGCGCTCTGACGCGCGGGATGCTTGTGACGGTCCTGTACCGCATGGCGGGCTCCCCCAAGGTCGAGGGCAAGGTCAGCGAGAAGTTCTCCGACTGCACGGACGGCAGCTGGTATGCCGACGCCGTTCTGTGGGCCAGCGCGAACAAGGTCGTCGACGGCTATGAGGACGGCACGTTCAAGCCCACCAAGTCCATCACCCGTCAGGAGATGGCCAAGGTCCTCTACGGCTACGACAAGATCGGCGGCAAGACGGCTGAGGGCATCACCGAAAAGCTCACCTACACCGATCTCGATGCCATCGCCGACTGGGCGCTCGAGGCTGTCACCTACTGCACGGCTGAGAAGTATCTGGCCGGTTCCAACGGCGCGTTCAGCCCGAAGGGCACCGCGACCCGCGCCATGGGCGCCAAGGTGCTCATGAACATGACGAAGGAAGCTGCATAAGCGCCTTTTCCCGCATTTCCCGTTTCCCCGGGGCCTTCGGGCTCCGGGGAAAATTTTTGTCTTGACAGCGTAACAATGTTATGCTAATATACGACCGTAACATTGTTACGGAAGGAGGCACGGGATTGGAAGAGGAGCTGATCTCCAAAAAGGAGCTGCTGGAGCAGTACCAGATCTCCTACGGAGCGCTGTACCGCTGGAAGCGGATGGGGCTGATCCCGGAGGGGTGGTTCCTGCGGCGGTCCGCGCCGACCGGGCAGGAGACCTATTTCCGGTGCGCACAGATCTGCCCGCGCATCGAGCTGATCCTGCAGAGCAAGGACCGCGTCTCGCTCGAGGCGCTGGCCGCGGAGCTGGCCGGACAAAAGCAGGCAGCAGCCGCACGGCGAACACTGATACTGGAAACAAAATACGGAACGAAAACCTATCCCCTCGACGAGCTTCTGCATTTGTATCTTGCCGAGGGCGCACAAAGAACGGATATTCTGGAGCATCTGAAGGAGGAAGTCTTATGAACGAACACATCGATATGAAAATTTCCGGCTCGAGCACCATGCCCGGCGGCGAATACGGCAGCGTCTCGATCAGCGGCGCGGGCAAAGTCAACGGCAGCCTCAAATGCGAGGAGCTGCACTGCTCCGGCGCGGCGAAGGTGCAGGGCGACGTGGACTGCGCGGGCGAACTGCACACGAGCGGCGCGGGCAAGATAGCCGGGAGCGTCCGCTGCGGCAGCCTGTCGGCCTCGGGCGACTTTTCCGCGCAGTCGGTGCAGGTAGAGGGGCTTGCGTCCGTCTCCGGTTCCCTGCGGACGGAGCGGGCGCTTACGGCAGACGAGCTCAGCGCGTCCGGTTCTCTGGAAGCGGGCAGCGTCCACTGCCGGGCGTTCCGCGCCTCCGGCGCGTGCCGGGTCAGTGGGGATATCGAGGCGGAGACGGCAGCTTTGAGCGGCGCGGTACAGATTGGCGGACTGCTGAACGCGGAAACGGTCGAGATCTCGGCGAACCCCGCGGTGCGCATCCACGCCATCGGCGGCGGAACCATCCACGTGCTGCAGAAGGACATGACGACGTTCCTCGGCATCTTCCGCACGAGCCCCGGCCGCGCGCGCATCGGCTCGATCGAGGGCGACGATATCGAGCTGGAGAATGTCGAAGCCGAGATCGTCCGCGGCAAATACGTCCGCATCGGGCATGGCTGCCGCATCGGGACGGTCGAATACGGCGAAAATCTGGAGGCCGAGCCCGGCACCGTCAGCCGCAGCACGCAGACCGGCGCGAAATAAGTATCAATTCCGCGGGAAAATGTAAATATTTCTTAACTTTTCTTCAAATGGTTTGATTCCTGCCGCGATCTGTGATAGAATGCATTCGTATGTGAATTTCATGATAACACGATAACTGGAGAGATTCGATGTCACAGGTCAAATTATTCAGCTCGTCCGGCGGCGCGCGGGTCGCCAAGCGCTCCGGCCGGCAGAAAAAGCAGAAGGTCAAAAAGCCTCTGAAGACGCTGGCCATCTGGCTGCTCGTCATCCTCTGTCTGGAAGGGCTGTACTTCTTCTGTATCTATACCAACAATTCGTTCGTCAAGAAATGGCGCACGATCTACATCAACACCGCCATGGATACCATGCGGCACCAGTGGCTGGCGACGTATTTCATCCCCAAGGACGTGATCGACGAGGTCCGGTACGAATACGGCCTGGTCAAGGCCGGGACCGTCGGCAAGGAATCGACCTGGGGCCGGACCGATCCGGTGCCCGCGGACCAGACGCCGTCGACGTCCAATGACAGCATCGTCACCCTTGACCCCAACGTCACGCACGAGACCGACCAGCCGGACGCCGAGGAGCTGACGCAGGAAGAGCTCGAAAAGCAGGCGGAGGAAAATTTCTATTCCGTCTTCTGGGAGCTTGACCGGACCTCGATGGAGACCTATCTTGCCGAGCACCCTGACACGCTGGCCAACGGTTGGGAGCATATTTACATCAACGAAGCCGGGTTCGACGACGAGGGCACGTCCATCCAGTCGACCTTCGGCGAGCAGGTGCTGGCCATCGACGCGTATAACGGTGTGCTGCTGCTGCGCATCTCCGGCAAGGGCTACCGCGGCGTACTGGCTGTGGGCAAGGACCCGTCGCGGCTGTCTATCGAGATGGCAACGACGCTCGGCACCGCCGGTCAGCTCTCCGGCACGATCGCCGAGGCGCACAACGGCGTGCTGGCGATGAACGCCAACGGCTTCCTCGACCCGAACGGCGCGGGCAACGGCGGTCTGCTCGCGGGCTATACGATGTCCAACGGCAAGGCCTACGGCGACCACTTCTCCGCCTACGCCTACAAGCGCATCGAGCTGCACGAGGACGATCTGTTCTACATCAAGGACGCGCTGTCCCCCGTCAGTGAGGACTGCACCGACGCGGCGGAGTTCACCCCCGCGCTGATCGTCGACGGCAAGAAGATCATGGACGATTACTGGACCGGCGAGCAGCCGCGCGCGTGCATCGGCCAGAGCGAGAAATACGAGATCCTGATGCTCGTCATCGAGGGCCGGTATCCGCTCGAGGGCATTCTCGGCACGAGCGTCAACAACTGCTCCGAGATCCTGCTGCAGCACAAGTGCATGCAGGCCATCAACCTCGACGGCGGTTCGAGCGCCATGCTGTGGTTCGACGGCGAGTACGTCACGCAGTCGTCCTCCTCCCCCCTGCGCTACACCGGCGGCCGCCCGCTGCCAAACGCATGGGTCTATAAAAAGGCAGAGTCATAAAAGTAACCCCCCGGACGATACGTCCGGGGGGTGTCTATTCCTTCCCCTCATAGGGGAAGCGGTGGATAAAGAAAGAGCCGCCTGTGGGGGCGGCTCTTTTGGGGTGGGTTATTTGGTGATGTTTTCTACGAAACGATGGAGGATCGCGGCGACCTGGGCGCGGGTGGCGCTGGCGCGCGGGAGGAGCTTGCCGTCCGTGCCGTTGACCAGCTTCTCTGCGACAGCCCAGGAAAGCGGAGCCTTCGCGTAGGTGGAAACTGCCGCGGCGTCGGAGAAGGCGCTCAAGCTCGCGCTTGCCGACGTACCGTACTGCTTGTACTGCGCGTAGCGGCAGAGGATGGCGGCCATCTGCTCGCGGGTCACATTCTCGCTCGGGCTGAAGGTCGTGGCGCTGGTTCCGTTGACGATGCCGTTGTCGGCGGCCCAGGTGACGGCGGCTTCATAGTAGCTGCCGATCGTGACATCCGAGAAGCCGCTGCGGCCGGTGACGGCGGGTTCGCCTTCGAGCCGGTAGAGGACCGTGACGAGCATGGCGCGCGTCATGGAGGCGTAGGGGCTGAAGGTCGTGGCCGTGGTGCCGGAGAAGAGGCCGTTTTCGTAGGCGAAGACGACGTCGTCATAGAACCAGTCGGTCTCGCGCACGTCGGTGAACGGCAGCGTGCCGTCGGTGAATTCCACGGTGATGCGGTCGTAGATCTTCAAGCTGCTGCAGGTGTAGCTCTCGACCGCGCCGATGGACTTGCCGTTGACCTTGACGTCCTTGACATGGCAGCCCTTGTCGGGCGTGAAGGTGAACTTCACGGTCCGGCCGAGGTCGCTGAGGGTCAGTACGGGCGCCGCCTTGCCGTGCTTGCCGGCCGTGACCACATCGCCGATGTGGCGGCGGGCGTATTCCGCGGGAGAGATATCCGCGGCCGTGAGCCAGGTGGAGGTCTCCGTCGCGTAGTTGTCCACGTAGTGCCAGACGATGCGGTCGCCGTTCTGCAGCACGTGCTCATCCAGGGCGTAGTTGCCGTGCGTGCCGTTGACGGTGAACATCCAGCCGGAGCCTGCGCCGTTGTCGAACTCGCTCAGCGTGTAGCCGCCGAGGATGGACGGGGCGGTGATGCTTCTGACGTAGCCGGAGGCTGCGCCGGTGCTGGTCAGCCCGGCGTCCTGCAGGGCTTCGGTGAAGACGTCATAGACGGTGCTGCCCTTCTTGACGGTGTAGGTCTCCGTTTCGATCCAGGTGACGTAGCCGAGGTGCTTGCCGGTGTAGGACTCGGGGAAATCGCCGATCAGGCGGAAGCTGACCTCGATGGTGTCGCCGTTCACGTAGGCGTCGATGTCTGCCTTGGCCTGTTTGAGCGCGGCGTCAGCCTGCTCGGCGTACTGGGCGCTGCTGATGGAGCTGCGGCCGGTGCGATAGGCCTCGGTGATCTTCGTCCACTGGTCGGTGGTGTAGTCGGTGCGCTTGAGCTTGTCGTAATAGGCGTCGAGCTCGGCGAGCTTGGCCTTGCGGTAGGCCTCGAGGAGCGTCTGGAAGGTCTGCTTCCGCTGCAGGAAGGTCCCGTAGTTCGTGACCTCTGCCTGTTCCTCCGCCGTCAGCCCGGCGTAGGCCGCTTCGATCTCCTGCAGGGCAAGATAGGTCTCGCGTTTGCAGTCGGTGACGGTGCCGAGGGCGGTGATCTTCGCCGCGACGTCGGCTGCGCCGCTGGCTGCCGGGAGGAGGTCGACGGCGTCGGACATATCGTAGAGGCTTTTCACGCCGCGCTTGAAGCGGTCATAAGCGACGAGGGCATAGGCCGCCTGCTCGGTCGGACGCGGGGAGACTCTGGCGTTGGACGCAGTGGAGTCGAGGGAGAAGCCGCCGGAGGCCGTCTGGTAGGACAGAAGGCTGGTCAGCGGGTTCTTGCCGCCTCTGGCGTATCTGGCGTCCGTGCAGTCGATGCCGAGGGCCGAGTAGGCCGTAACGAGCTGCGCGTCGGTGCAGGCGTTGCCGTAGCCGGTCACGCCCTCCAGATAGGTCAGGGCCTTGTCGATCGCGGCCTGCACGCCGGTCTCGCTCTTATGCGGAGCCAGGGCCGTGAGGACCATGGCGGTGGCGTCCACATTGTCGGCCGGGTTCTTGTCATTGATCTTCCATGCGCCGGAGGGGTTCTGCATGCTGAGCAGATACTGGATCATCGCCGGGACCGCAGCGGTATCCGCGACGGTATAGGGCGCGGAGTCGATGGCGATGATGGCGAAGGCAGCGCTGGTGGTGCCGGGGACGGTCGCCTTATAGGCGCTGCCGGTCTTCGCGGTCAGCGGGGTGACCAGATCGTAGGTTTCGCCGCCGACCATATAGGCCTTGGCGTTCTGCCCGAGCGCGGTCAGCGCGAGGACGAGGCGGGCATTCTCGTTGGTGGTCTCAAAGCTGCCACCGTTCGCTGCCAGGAGCTTCGCCAGTTCGTCAGCATAGCCCGCGTACCAGCGCTTGTCGGCGTCGGAGCTGAGCCCCGCGCGGGCCAGGGCCATGACGGCCCAGTCGCCGTTCGTGCTCTGGTTCGCCTTCGGAGTGACGCTGCTGCGGATATAGGCCAGGACGCTCTGCAGCTGGGTCTGGTAGCCCTGCGCGTTTTTCAGCTCGTTGAGCTTTGCTTCTGCGGCTTCAAGCACGCCGAGCTTCGTGACATGCTCCTTGGCGGCGTCGCTCAGGCCTTCATATGCGCTGCGGGCAGCGGTGATGAGGCCTTCCTTTTCCAGCGTGACGGTGCCGATGGCTTCGATCTTCGCGTCGACGGCGGCGGCCGCGTCGCGGTCGGCCTGATCCTGCGCGGCGTCGGCAAGGACCTTCTTATAGTCGGCCTCGGCCTTGGCGAGCTTTTCTTCCGCATCGGGGAGCAGCTTCTTGGCCGCGTCGGTCAGGCTCTTGTAGGCGCCCGAAGCCTCGTTGATGGCATCCGCGCTGTCCTTGGTGACCGGGAAGAGCGCGTCGATCTTCTCCCCGGCGGCTTTCGCAGCCGCCTGATTGGCCGTGCTGACGACGGTGACGGTCACGCTGACTTCCTCGCCTGCCAGCTTTTTGAGCGTATCGAGGACATCCGCGTAGCTGCTGTTGTCCTTGCAGGTCTCGTAATAGCCGCCGAAGCGTGCGCTCTTGAGGTTGGCGGTGATGGTAACGGTCTTGTCGTCGGTCGCATGCGGGGTGACGAGCAGGTTTTCATCGGCGATGACGGCGCTGTTGCTGCTGCGGAAAAGCCGCCAGGGCTGTGTGCCCATCGAGTCATAGCCAGGCAGATCCGTCGGGACGATGCCGGTGCCCAGCGTTTCATCGCTGGTGTAGACCCAGATGAGTTTTCCGTCGGCATCCAGACGGGCCTCATGGAAGGCGTGCAGGTTCTTCGTGACGGCATCGGCCGAGATGTTCTGGTCGTCGTTGATGCCGGCGAAGAAATTCGCCTTGGCCTTCTCGAGCAGGGCCAGCTCCGCGGCGAGCTCGGAGGGCTTCAGCGGGGTGACGGTGATGATGCCGAGCTCCTTGGTCTGGGTGTAGCGGGTATCCAGATCCTTCCCGTTCTTCTTCGTGACGGTGAGGGTCAGCTTGACCTGTCCGGCCGTCTCCGCGAGGCGGCAGATCTTCAGGCGGTAGCCGTTCACTGCCGCGTAGGTCGTCGCAGTGCCATCCGGCGCGGTCGCGGTCACGGTCATGGCATAGCCGTCGGAGCCGGTATGGAAGCTGACCGTCGTAAAGTCCCCGGAGCGCAGGAGCTGGATATCATTCGTCACGTTGGCCGGGTCGATTGGCTCTTTGGTGACGGAGTCCGTCAGTCGGGCCAGCGTGTACTCCGCGCAGATCTTTTGGATGGTCTGCATGTAGTCGCTCGCCGCGCCGGGGATGGTGACTTCGATCGTCCGTGTGACGGTGATCGGCGCCTCGACGTCCTTATTATAGTCGTCGATGTTCTTGTTGAATGTGAAGGTCGCGGTCAGCTTGGCCGCGGTGGCCTCCTCGTTGGGATGGATCGTGCCTTCCGCGGGGGTCAGCGGGCCCTTGTCCTCCACGGTGACGACGACGCTGGAGCTGGTCCAGCTGATCGTCGACCAGCCGCAGGTATCCAGTCTCACCGGGAGCGTCAGGGTCTTCGTGACCGCGGTGCTGATTTCGTTCTCGCCCTTGATGGTGTCGAACGTCAAGGCAGCCGCCGCGGTGGTCATCGCTTCGGTGACCTTCGCGCGGTCCCACGGGATGGAGACCATGCAGCTGCCGGTCGTGACGCTGACTTCGTTCGCGGTGCTGAGGGTGAACGTTACGCCGTTGACCCGCGCGTCGCCGGTGCCGATGCTGCTCTGGGACGGATCCTCGTAGTAATAGGTGACCTTGCCGCTGTCGTCGATCAGCGTGCCCGCACCGAGGCTCGTCTTGCCCTTGTCCGCAAGGGTCACGGTGATCTGGTCGGCGGTCAGGGACGCGCCGCTGGCGGTGATGGCGTCCGCGAGCTTGTCACGGACGGTATCAAGGACATTTACCTCGCCGGTCTTGTAAGCCACGCGGAACCTCGTGCCGAGCTTGGCGATGATGGCCTTCAGCGCGGCCTTGTCCGCGGAGGCGGCCGTCCTGACGGTGAGGGTGAATTCCTTCATGTCGGAGACGCCGTTCTTCGTGATCGTAGCGGTCAGGATGACGGTCACGTCATTGCTCGTCGGGAGGGTGACGGTGCCGTCGTCGGCGATGATCGCCGGCTTGCTGCTCTTCCAGGTGATGATCGAGCCTTTCGCGCCGGTCGAAGCCAGCTCGAGCTTCCCGGCGGAGGTCACAGTCGTCGGGGTGACGGTCAGGGCCGCTTTATCGGCCGCGACGTCCTCGGCGTCCTGCGTGACCTGCGGGGCGCGGCCGCCCTGCCATTTGAGCACGGGGAAGCCGCCGTTGATGTTGTTCTCCGCGTCGACGTTGAAGGTCTTGTCCGTCGGGCTGAGGGTGATGGCAAAGGCGTCGAGCTTCATCTCGGACGCGAGCTTGCAGTTTGCCTCGCCCTTGTCCAGCGGGTAGCCGACCATCTCGTCGGTGTGGACGGTGCTGCCGGAGGTATAGGAATATGTGCCCTTCAGGAAGTAGCAATTTTCAACGCTGCCGATCTGGTCACCATTGCTGTTTGCAATCGTGCCCGCGATCGTGCCGCAGGCCGGGTTCGTAGAAGTACTGACGGAAACGATCTTGCCGGTGTTATAGCAGTTCTTTACGATCGCAGATGCAGTGTCGTTGGCAATGCTCACGATGCCTGCTGTACGGCTCGGGCCAGTGATCGTACCGGTGTTATAGCAATCCGAAATCGCCGCGCTCTTCAGCACACCAGCAATACCGCCTACACCGCCGTAACCCTTTTGTGCAACTGTCACAGCACCGGCATTGAAGCTGCGGGTAATTGGGCCAGAAGACGAACCGGCGATACCGCCGACCTCTGCAACGTAGGTCGGAGAATTTTGGTCCGCGCCGGTCCAATTGCTGCTGATCGCACCATAGTTGGCGCAGTCGGTGATATGACCGGCCGCATAGAGCCGCCCGACGATGCCGCCGACGACCGACCATTTTGCGGAGATGGTCATATGGCTGACGCAGCCCTCAAACGAGCCATAGGCCTGATTGCTGATACCGCCCTTCGGGGCCGTATCCTTGTCGTCTGCAGCGTGATTGCTGCCGTAGACCGTGACGTTTTTGACCAGAGCGCCTTTGCCGGTATAGCCGAAGAGCGCGGCGGTCAGACCGTAGACGGACTTGCCATTGCCGTCGAAGGTGCCGGTGTACATATGGCTGTAGTCGCCGATGGGGGTCCAGGTGTTGCTGGTCTGGCCGTAGTTGACGTAGATGTTGGCCGTCAGCCTGGCGTGATATGCGGTATTGCCCGCGTTGACCTGATCGGCGAACCAGGCGAGCTCCGCCGCGGTGCTGATCTCGTAGACGCCGTCGGTGGGCGTGACGGGTGTTTTGTCCGTGCCGTTCCAGGTCTTGTTGGTCTCGAGCTGAACTGCGATGGTCGCATCCTTGCCGCTGACGGTGAAGGGCGCTTCGACCTTGTAGTAGCGGGCGTCGTCGACGATGTATGTGTACGTGCCGTCTGGCAGACTGTAGGTGAAGGAACCAGCCGCATTGGGCTCGACGCTCTCATCTGCATGCTTGACCGTTACGGAGGCCGGAGTGACGCTTGCGTTCTCGTCATCGGTGAAGGTCAGCGTGACGGTGTACAGCTGCGCGCCTGCCAGCTCGATGGGGCCGACGGTCTGCGCCGCGCCCGCGACGGTGAAGCCGCCGGTCGCGCTCGTGCAGCCGAGCTTGGAGACGGTGTAGTGGTATTTGCCGTTCGGCAGGCTGTAGACGTTCGCATTTTCCGCCGTGGGCTGGATCGTCTCCCCGGCCGCGTCCGTGACGGTGATCTTTGCGCCGGGCGTTGTGACGTTGAAGGTCACGGAGAAGGTCTCAACGCCGAGGTTGACGTCGACGCGCTGGCTCTCGCCATTTACGGTGACGGAGCCGGTGGCGGTGTTATAGCCCTGCTTGGAGACGGAATAGCTGTACGTGCCGTTTTCCAGCACGAAGACGCCGGGCTCCGCCGGGGTCTGGCCTTCGATGGTGACAGCCGCGCCCTCGGGCGTGACGAAGGTCACAACGGGCTTTGCGGCAGGATCCTGCCAGTTCAGGGTCAGCTTGCCGTCGCTGCCCGCGGCGAACGCGCCGCCGAGCAGGCCGATCAGGCGCTTGCTGCCAAGTTCTTCAGCAGAAATAAAAGAGGCTTCGTCATCATCTGCCGCGTAGCTGCCGATGGTCGCTGTGCAGCTGCCAGCCAAGGCATAGCTGCCGCTGACCGCGGCGGCCACAGCATTTTTGCTGCCCACAAGCGCGCCGCCGTAGATCTCGCTTGTTACCGTGCCGCTGTTCAGGCAGGCCGCAACAGCGCCGTTGGAGCTATTATACAGTTGTCCAGCGATGCCGCCGACTCCCTCCGGGACACCCTTGTAACCAGCCTTTCCTGCGCCCGCAACTGCACCTGTATTATAGCAATTCGTGACCTTGCTGCTCGAATATCCGACGATGCCGCCGATCTTCGAGGAAGCACCAGTAATCTTGCCGGTGTTATAGCAAGCAGTGATGGGAATCGATGCTGTTGCCGCAATACCGCCGATCGAAGCTTTGCCGCTGATATTGCCGGTATTGGCGCAGTTCGAGATACCGGGGCTGTTGGAAGCGCCGCCGACGACACCGCCAACGTTTTCACCGGTCGTCCCGCCATCGATCGAGCCTTCATTCCGGCAGCCGATGATCACAGCGCTGTTGTCCGTGTAGTTCGTCATGTAACCGACAACGCCGCCGACATAATAGAGGTAAATACTTTCGCTGCGCGGCGTGATGTTCATGCGGTTGACGCAGTTTTCCACTCTGCCGCCAGCCAGGTATGCCACAACGCCGCCGCAGTTCCATTCGGCCTTCATTGCACCTTCCACAGTCACATTTTTGACAGTGCCGCCAGTGTACACATAGCCGAACAGGCCTGCGCCTTTGTATTTTCCGCTGATGAGCTCGCCGACCGGATTCAGGCCGGAGATGGTCTTGCCGTTGCCGTCAAAGGTGCCCTTATAACCGGTCTTGGCGCTGGTATCGGTCAGCTTGCTGATTGCCGTCCAGGGGTGGCCGCCGAGGTTGATGTTCTCGGTCAGCCTCGCGTTCAGGGTGTAGCTGCCCTTGTTCACCTCGTCGCGGAACCAGGCGAGCTCGTAGCTGTTGGAGATCAGATAGGTCTCGCCGTCCTTCTGCGGTTCGACCGTGGTCGAGCCGTCCCAGTCGGTGGTGTAGTGCATCGTGAGCGTGACGGTCTGGTTCGCAGTCACGTTCAGGGTATCGGTCAGGGTGGCAAAGGTCTTCGCCTTGACCTCGTAGGTATAGGTCCCCTGCGGGATGGTTTTTGCCGTGTTGTTGGTCAGGGAGAGCGTCGTCTTGCCGTCCGCCATGGTGAGGGTGATGGCGGGCTCGTCTTCGGCAAACGCTCTGCCCTCCTCCGCCGTGACGGCGAAGGTGACGCTCGCGGTGTTGACCGTGATGGTAACGGTATTTTCCGCGGGGTCGGAATTTCCGTAGGTCTCGCCGTCGCCGATGGCGATGACGGTGATGGTATAGCTGCCGGTCCCGGCGAGCTCAATTTCCGTGGTGTAGTCCCGGGTCGTTTCGATGAGCGTCTCGGTCACGAGCGTCTCACTGCCCTTCGCAAGCGAAACGAGATAGCCGCGCGCGTTCGGGACCGCCGTCCAGCTGGCAGTCTTGTCCGTCCACGTGATGACCGGGGACGCGAGCTTCTGCGGCTGGATGACCGGGAGGGCGGGCGCGTTCAGAAGATACGGGAAGCCCGCGTTTTTCAGGCCGTCGGCCCCGGCGTAGATGCCGAAGGCGCTGCCGAGCCTCGTGAGGATGGCCGCATCCTTCAGCTCCGCCGTGGTCTTGGGCGTGCCGGTGGTGTTCTTGCCGCTGTCCTTGCCGGTCAGGGCGCTGTCGCTGCAGTAGAAGGAGCTGGCAGTCGTTATGGTGACATAGCTGCCGCCTGCAAGCGGGCCAAACTCCCCGGTACCGGCCGTCACGTCAGCAACAGCATACGTCGTCTTGATCTTTGCTTTGCTATACGAACCGCCGTCGCCGATCACGCCGCCGACGTAGCCGTCGCCCGTCACAGAGCCGCCGCGCACAAAGCAGTTCGCGATATCGCTTGCGTTGCCGCCGCCGATCAGACCGCCGGCATAGTCGCCGGTCGCCGTTACGGTAACATGCAAGGTGTAGCACTCCGTCACAGCCTTGCCGACCTGCGCAATCAGGCCGCCGACATATTCTGTACCGGAGACTGTCGTATCGATCACTGCGCACTTCGACACAGCCGTGCCGGAATAACCGATCAGGCCGCCGGTCAGGTTGCTGCCGCCAGTCACAGAGCTGTTCTTCACCACGCAGTTCGTGATCGTGCAGGTGCCGTATGCAGCGCCGACCAGAGCGCCGACGTTGCCGGACGTGCTGGTGATCGTCGCGTGGTCGATCGTCAGATTCTGAATGGTAGCCCCATTCACACGGCCAAACAGACCGCTGAGCGATTCTGTTCTGTCGATCTTGAGGTTGGAGATGGTATTGCCAGCACCGTTGAAGATGCCCTTAAACTGATTCGTGCTGCTCGGGCCAATGGGCGTAAACACGTTGTTGGCAAGGTCAATATCCGCGGTCAGCTCATAGTAGAGGCCGCTGGTATTTCCGCCCTCTGCGCAGAATTTGCTCAAATACGCCAGCTCCGCGCCGCTTTCAATGAGATACGGATCCGTCTCGGTGCCGGAGCCGGAGAAGCTCTCCGCCACGCTGCCGTCCCACGCGGTGAGGGCGGTCCATTCCGCGGCGATGATCTTTTCCGTGCCGTCCATCGTGACGGTGCCGCGGATGCTCTTATAGCCCTTGCGCTGGATGCGGTAGCTGTAGGTCTCGGGCACGAGCGTGAAGGTATAGGTCTCCCCTTCCCGCGCGCCGGTCTGCTCACCGCCGGCCGCATGGGTGACGGTGACGGCGGCGTCCGCCGGGATGTTCGTGAAGGTCAGCTTGCTGCCGGTCTTCGCCGTCAGCTCGACCGTCGTATCGGCAAGGCCGGTCGACTTGGCGACCGTGACGTCGCCGGAAGCGTCGGCGTAGCCGAAGCAGGACGCGGCGTAGTGGTAGACGCCCTTCGTGAGGGCGTAGACGATCTTGCCGTCTTTGTCCTTCGCTGTCTTCGGCGCGACGGTCTTAGCGTCTTCGCCCTCGCCCTGGGTCAGGGTGAAGTCCGCGCCCACGGGGTCGACAATGAAGTTGACGTCATAGGTCTTCGCCGCCAGCGTCACGGCGTGGGTCACGTCGGACGTCGCGATGGTGAAGGAGCCCTCCTGCTTCAGATAGTCGTTCTCGCCGTCGTCACAGGTGACCGCCCAGCGGTAGCTGCCCTTATTGAGGCCGGAATAGATGTAGGTAGCCTCGTTCGTTTCTTCGTTTTTGCGCACCTCCGGGGTGCCGACGCTGGCTGCGCCGGTCACCGTGACGGAGGCGTTGGCAGGCTTGACCGTCAGCGTGATGGTAAAGGTCGCATTCGGGTCTTGCCACTTGAGGGTGGGATAGGGATCCGCGTCTGCAAACGCGCCGCCGAGCGAGGCCGCCAGCGTTTTGAATTCCTCCGCGGTCTTCGCGGTGCCCTTCGTATCTTCGGGGCCGCAGCCGGTCAGATAGAAGCAGGCGGTCGCTTTCGCGCTGTAGCTGGTGCAGTGGCCGAACAGCGCTTTTGCATAGGTCCCAGTCGGGACGCTGCCGGTGGAGTAGCAGTTCGTGGCCGTGCCGCTCAGATAGCCCGTAATGCCGCCAAGATAAGCGCCGGTCTGGATATCTCCCCGGTTATAGCAGCTTTCGATCGTGCCGGCACTTTCATTCTTACCAGCAATACCGCCAATATGGCCAATGTTCTCGTTTCCGCCTGTGACCCGCGCCAGGTTATAGCTGAGCGCGATCGTCCCGCGGTTCTGGCCTGCAATACCGCCAGCCAGCGCATAATAGGAACTGGTGGCTTTTTCATTATGTGTTACGGGTGCACTTTCATTTGCGCAGCCCGTGATCGTGCCATCATTGAGAGCTGCAATGCCGCCCGCATAGCCGCCGCTGGAAACCATAGAGTCTTTCAGCGCAACATTGCTGATCGTACCGGCGTTGGAAGCTGCCACCAGTGCGGTATAAACGCCGTAGCTGGTTTTCGTGCTCTTGACGCTTGCGTCCGCGATCGTGAGGTCGTGGATGCTGCCGGTCTTGCCGACGTAGCCGAACAGGCCGGAGATCGCGTCTTCGCCGTCCATGTACAGGCCGGTGATGGTCTTGCCGTTGCCGTCAAAGTCGCCGGTGAAGGCGGCGGCGCTGGAAGCGCCCATCGGTGTCCACTTCTGCGCATAGTCCCCCGGCTCGTTGAGGGTGATGTTCTTCGTCAGAATGCCCTTCGCGCCCGGTTCTTCCCCGTTCACGAGGTCGGCAAAGCCCTTCAGCTCTGCACCGGACGTGATCTGATAGACGTCGCCAACCTTGGTCGGCACAACGCTGTCGCCTTCCCAGGCATCGCTGGCCGTCAGCGCGACGTTGACCGTCTGCGCCGCCGCGCCGACCGTCAGGAGCTGGTTTTTGATCTTCTTATACCCCTTGGCCTCGACCGTGTAGGTATAGCTGCCGGCGGGAAGGTCATAGACGGTCGGGTTCGCTTCCCGGGCCGTCATCACGGTCTTTTCGCTGTTCCAGACAGTGATGGTGATGGCCGTATCCACAGCCGCGCCGGTCACGTGAAAGGTAACGGCGATCTTGTCCGCAGCCGTCAGCGTATCCTGAATCTCAAGGTTTGCGCCGTTGACCTGGAACGGGACATTTTCCTTGCTCTCATAGCCAAACAGCTCTGCGGAGTAGGTATAGCTGCCGTTCGGGAGGATCCAGGTGTTTGCCGTCTCCGAGACAGGCTGGATGGTCTCGCCCTGCTTGACGGTGATGGCCGCGTCCTTGGGCATGTTGGGGAACGTGACGGTCCAGACCTTCGTCCAGACGGCATAGAGGTCGACATCCTTGCCGTTCAGCGTGATGGACGCGCCGTCGGCGTATTTGACCGCGCCGCCCGCCGTCTCGGCCCAGCCGTCAAAGCGGTAACCCGCGTAGGTGAAGGTGTTCTTCGTCAGGTCAGCCGTACCGAAGACGCCCTGCTCACTGGTCGCGTCCGTGCCGTTGTTGGCGTGGAAGATGACCTTGTTCGGAAGGGTGACGGTGAAGTTTTTCAGATAAACGCAGTCTTCGCCGCCGTTGGTGCTGCTGTCCTTCTTATATGCCAGCTGGAGGGTGTCTCCGGCCTCCAGCTCGACGGCGTAGTCCGTAAACTCGGTCACAGTCTTGCTTCCGTCCTGCTTGATGCTGGTGTAGCTGGCTGCACCCGCTTTTTTGACGCGGATGTCCAGATAGTCCCACCACGAGGTTCCATAACCGCCTTCGCAGGAAGCTTTATATGCAAAGCTCAGCTTTGCCGTCTTTTTGAACGTGAAGGTGATTGCGGCATCCGAATTGTTCACCCCAGCGTTCGAGGATTTCAGGACGCCATCCTGCACGTCAAACGGATACTTCGCGTCGTTCGTGATATCGGCGACTGCCTTGACTTCCTCCGAGAAGAAGTTCTTGAATGCAATATCAGCGCTTGCCGTACTCTTAACCGTGATGGTGTAGACGCCCGGATTTACCTTTTCCGCACCGCCGTAGGTGCCATTGTTCTGGCTCGGCCAGCTCTTCGCACCGACCACAACGGTGAACGTGTCGCCCTCTTTGACCGTGACGGTCTCGCTGCGGCGCACGAGCGCAGTATTCGTGTACCAGCTGTTTTCGTCGTTATTCAGCGCATCGATCTGCGTATCCGTCAGTGTACCTTTGAACACGCAGGCGAGGAAATTCTTATTGGCTGCCGTCGGGACGATCTTGACCGATTTGCTCTCCGCGTCACCAAGCAGGATCTCATAGTGGGTGGAGTCGACCTTTTTCACCTCCGCACCGGTCGCGGTGAGGTCGGCCAGGGTCTTGTTTTTATCATTCGCGATACTGCCGATATCCGCACCCATTTTGCAGGTGTACTTCATGCAGATCTCATCGCCGTCACACAGCTCTTTTCCGGCCCTATACGCTGGTGGCGTATGACTGGGGAACCAGTCATTAAACGTGAACATCCATCCAAGACTGTAGCTCGTCGGATCCGCTTTCAGCCCGGCAATCTCCGTAATATAACCGTCAGAGTCGGTCATGGTATAGCCCTTGACCGCATCCGTGATGCAAGTCATCGCCGTGGAGTTTTCGTAGAGTGTGACCTCCTTGTCGACGAGCTTCCCATGCCACTTCTCCGCGCCGGCTTCCCATGCCCCGTAGTCGGAATCTGCCGCGCCGGTATCCGCCGTGTTATTTTCCACGATCACGCGGACCGTACCGATCACTTTGCCCAGATCGACCGCGGTCTCACTGTCGCTGCTCTGCGCGGCTGTCTGCGGCACGGCTTTGGGCGCCTGCTTGGGCTCCTCGGCCGGGATCTCTTCGGCCGGAGTTTCCTCTGCCGGGGTCTCTTCTGCCGGAGTCATCTCCGGGTCGTTTGCCGGAAGCTCCTCTGCCGGGTCCTCCGCCGCGGGCTCGTCCGCGGACTGCGGCTGATAGACGATGGTCCGGCTCTGCGTCTCGCCCGCAGCGCTGACGGTCAGCGTATAGCTGCCCGCCGCCTCAAACGAAAGCTCATAGGCCGTCCAGCCGTCCGCGGCCTGCGTGCCGGTCAGCGCTTCGCCGTCCAGACTGGCGGTGTGCTCCACCGCCTCGCCGTCCGCCTCCGCGCGGATCGATACCGGAAGCGGCGACTGCGCCGCGGCATAGACGCCATCTGCCAGTGCGCTGTCCAGACTGGTCTCGATCGTGACCGTCTGCTGCGCGGGCAGCTCGTCCGCCGGTTCCGCCGCCAGCATGTTCACCGGCAGAACGCCGATGAGCATGACCAGTGCCAAAACCAGACTCAATACTCGTTTTTTCATTTGGTTCGCTCCTTTTTCTTTATTTTTCTTCGTGGTCGTATCTGCAGCGCCGATAAGGGGCGCATATACGCAAAAAAGCCGCCGTCTGAAACAAGTCAGACGGCGGCCGTACCCGTGCGCCGGGCGCACGGAAAAAATGAACGCACTGCTCATAAGATCAGTGCGCACAAAAATCGACATTGCAGGGAGAGCTCGTCCTGAATGTTTCACATCCTGAAAGCGCAGGATACCTGCGCCCTGACAGCAATTCTTCTGACTTGCAATCTGGAGGATCCGGGATCCTCCGCGTCCGTTTCCTACCTTCTCACAGGGCTCAAGTCCCCGCAATGGCTACCTTTCGGTCACGCAGCACATGGCTGCTTTGGAACGTCCTCTTGCTCACAGCTCCGGTCGAGTGGATTGGTTACCTTTCCTTTTTCATCGCAGACTGCCAAGCCTGACAACCTGCGATTACACGTCACGGATGAAGCATATTCAATTTTCCGGCCCCGCCCCTCCTCCGGGCCCCGGCCGATTTCCCCTCCATTATACAAAACTCCCGCCAAAAGTCAATGCCGGCTTTTGGTGAACGCATGCAAACAGTGGGCGATGCCTTTTCATGCGAAGCATAAAAGGCGCTGCGGGCCAATGAGTTTTTCGCGGCACACTCCCCCGCTGTTTTATGATCTCAGCGTGGTCACGTCATTGATCAGGAGGGCGTCGGGGTGGAAGGGGTGGATCTTTTTGAGATTTTCCGGGGTGGTGAGGCCGACTTCCGGGGTCCAGGTCATGATCCACAGCTCTTTTCCATATTGACGGACACGCTGCGCGGTATCTGCGTTCAGCCATCCTTCGATCAGACGGATAGCGTCCGCCTGCGTTTCACCGAAAGCGGAGATGCTTTCCACGTCCGGCAGGAAGCCCAGCACTTTGATCGTGCTGTCATACGCCTTGACCTTCTTTACTGCCTCTGTGCTTTGAACGCCAAGCACCACTTTATGAAGATAGTCGTGTTTTTCGATGCTTTCCGGGAAGCTAACAAGGACTTTATCTTCTGCTGCATAAAACGTGCGGCAGCGTCGGATGGTTCTGGTGCTGCCGCATGTTTGCTTACGATCCTGTTTTGTCCATCAGGCGCTTTTCTCTGCTGCGCAGCGCTTAAGCAGCTGCTGGATGCAGATCGTGACGCCGGCCATGACGCATGCGGAGGCCAGCAGCATCGGCTGATAGGTGCCGAGACAGTCGAAGGTCAGATTGGCGATCGGCGTGCCTACGGCGTAGCCGGCCGTATTGACGGATACGATGATGCCAAGCATTTTGTTGTATTGCGGCCCCTGAAACAGGTCCTGCGCGATCAGCGGGAGCATGATCGTCTCCAACGGCAGCGCCAGCGCGGACAGGATGCCGTAGGCCATCGCCAGCACGCGGCCTGTGGGCGTGGCCGTGACCTCTGCGAGAAGGATCAGCACTGTGATCGCCGCGCAGTCACACAGAAGTACGGTCCTCCGAAGTCCCGCATGGTCGTGAATGACGCCCGTCAGGAATTTGCACACGGTCAGGCTGAGCGCATGCGCGCTCACGACCGCGGCAACATAGCCCGCATCCAGGCCGACGTCCTTCATATGCGCTGCGCTGACGCCGGTCGTGCTCTGAAGGATAAAGCCGGTCAGGAAGACGCAGACAAGGAGCAGATAGAACCGGGCACCGCGCGCGGTGCTCTGCCCGCTTTCAGCCTGCTGCGGTTCTTTTTCTGCGCTCGTGCTTTCTGGGATTTTCTCCGGCGGCTCGCGATAGAGCGCGAGGACGATCCCGGCGGTCACGGCCAGGATCAGCGCCACGAGCTTATAGGCATTGCGATAGCCGAAGGCGTCGCCGGGCGCATAGATGATCGGTGTGACGATCTGCGTCGCGACTGCCGCGCCGACGCCGTTTGCCGCGAGGATCAGGCCCATGATCTTTCCGGCGTGCGCCGGACACCAGCGGTGCACGATGCTGCCGACCATCGTCGTTGTCGTCCACGCAAGGCCGAGGCCCAGCAGCACGCCGCCCAGATAAAACAGATAGATGTTCGGCGCATAGGCATAGAGCAGCATGGACGCGATGAGACAGGCGAAGCCCGCGGCGATCAGCCGTTTGCGGCCGAATCTCGCGCACAGCGCGCCGAAGAAGAGATTCACGACGGCCGTTGCGATATAGCGGCAGCTGTCATTGATCGAGAAAAGGCTGCGCTTGATGCCGAGGGCCTCGGTGATGGCCGCGAGATAGAGGCTTTTACTGCTGCTGCAGAAGCCGAGACAGACAAAGACCATCAGGAAGCTTGCGGCGACAATGACCCAGCGATACCGCTGCGGGGAGATCTCTGTGTGCTTCATCAGGCGCCTCCCTATGGTACGAGCAGCTCCCGGTGATCCGCCGGAAGGAGGATCCCGTGCAGGATCTTTCCATGCAGGCGCGGCAGATCGGCGCGCTCCCAATCGCAGAGGGGATAGCGGTATGCGCCGTCTGCATCCGGTCTGTCCGCCAGCACGTCGGAAAAACGGAGCAGGCGCACATCGTAGTTTTCCTCTGCGTCCGCCGCAGTCAGGATGTAGACCGGCAGGATCTGAAGACCAGTGACAAAGGTCCTCGGCCTGCCGTCCAGCTCTCCCTTTGCGAGCGTATAACGCGGGACATAGGTGATGCGGCTGTCGCGGCTCTGCGGGTGAAAGCTGACGAAGTCGCCAAGCGAGTAGAAGATCAGGCAGCTGCGCTGCTCGCCGTTTTGCGTATAGGTGTACTTTTCCATCGGCTGTGAGACATGCGGATGCGCGCCGACGATCACATCAACGCCCATTTCTGCGAGCTTGTGTGCGTATTCCACAGTCTTGGGGTGCGGATACAGCTCGAATTCCCAGCCCCAGTGTGCGTGCAGCGTGATGATGTCCGCCTTCTGCGCCTTTGCCGAGGCGATGAGCTGTTCGATGAGCGTAAAATCGCACGGGGTGTCGTTGAAGCGCACCTCATTCAGGAGCCACTTCTTTTCATATGCGCGGTCGTTGAGGTCAAACGTCGCGCTCAGCTCCGCGACGCGCACGCCGCCGACGTCCAGCACGAGCGCCTGCGTCTGCTCCTGCGGACTGCGGTTCGTACCGGAATGCGCCGCGCCGCGGCGGTCAAGCTCGTCGAGCGTTGCGAGCAGACCCGCCTCGTCATAGTCATAGCAGTGGTTATTCGCCGTGGAGAAATAGCGGATCCCGGCGTTCACAAACCGGTCCAGCATCCCGGCGGACGTGTTCATGCGCGGATTGCAGTCTGTCCTGGTCTGGCCGGGCAGGACCTTCGGCTGGTTGCGGCCGAAGGGCGCGGCGGGATAGACCGTCGATTCCAGATTTGCCGTCGGCAGGTCGGTGGTCAGGTAGAAGTCTGCGATGGAATCGAACAGGTGCGGCGTGTACGCATCGCAGATGCAGTCGACTGCCATGCAGTCCGAGCCGTGGCTGACGGTGATGCGCCGCTCCTCGCGGAAGCCGGCAGGCAGCAGGAACTGCAGATCCTGCTGCCGGAAAAACTCCGCGAGGTTAGATCCGGGCATGGGCTGCTCCAGCGCGTGCCCCCAGCATTTGTAGCACCAGAATTCCTCGTCCTCCCGCGAGGAATAGACGCCGGGGCACGGATGCGGCTGGCAGAAGTGCACAGGATCTTCGGCGGCCATCGCCTCGAGGCGGGCGATGGTCTCCCGCGGGATCTGACTTGCGTATTTCATTTCAGGCGTCCTCCTTACTTATGCAGCGAGTCCATCGAACGCGGCTTGACGCCTTTCGGGATGGGGCATACATAGCCCTCCGGGCCGACCAGACGGCGGTGCTCCTGCTTCGCCCGCTCCAGCAGCTCCGCGTTGACCATCAGCTCCGCGCCCATCGCGGCAAGGGATTTTGCGATGTACAGCGTCATCTTGTGCGCGAGCGGCATGACGCCCTGCGTCACAGCCTGCCAGCTGTGGCACGGCGTGCCGAAGGCCCACGTCGCGGCCTTGGCCTGCACCGTGGGGCAGACCCAGCTCACGTCGCCGACATCGGTCGAGCCGCATTCATACTCGATCTGGCCCGTGTAGGGCAGCAGCTCATCGTGGATGGGATGCACCGGATCGGCCTTCGGATACTCCATCAGCGCCATTTCAGTCAGCTCGCGGGCGAAGGTCTCGTCGGCTTCGGTGATCTCGGGCACGCCGATCTGCGCCATTTTTTCATAGAGCACGCGCTGAAGCGTGTCGTTCAGGATCGTATCAGAGCAGGCCTTCACAAAGTCGATCTCGACCGTTGTGCCGGTCATGAGGGCCGCGCCGCGCGCGATGTCGTTGACGCGTTCATACAGCTCCTTGACCTGTGCGCTGCGCGGCGCGCGGATGAGATAGAGGACCTCCGCGTGCGGCTGCACGACGTTCGGGCTGAAGCCGCCTGCGTCGGTGATGGCGTAGTGGACGCGCGCCTGATCGATCATATGCTCACGGAGGTAGTTTGCACCGACGTCCATCAGTTCTACAGCGTCCAGCGCACTGCGGCCCAGATGCGGCTCGGCGCCGGCATGCGCGGCCTTGCCGTTAAATTTGTAGAGCACCTGGCAGTTTGCGAGCGAGGTCTGCACGCGCACGCCTGTGTTCTCGTCCGGATGCCAGCAGAGCGCGGCGTCCAGCTCGTCAAACACGCCGTCGCGCGCCATGAACGCCTTGCCGGAGCCGCCCTCCTCGCCGGGGCAGCCGAAGAGGATGACCGTGCCGGGGCACTTCTGAGTCTCCAGAAAACGCTTGATGGCGATGGCCGCGCCGAGGCTGGCCGTGCCGAGCAGGTTGTGTCCGCAGCCGTGGCCGCATGCCCCGCCCGCGGAACGTTTTTCCGTCACACCGCCCTCCTGGCTCAGGCCGGAGAGCGCGTCAAATTCCGCCAGCACGCCGATGACCGGATGACCGGAACCGAAGCGGCCGGAAAAGGCCGTGGGGATCCCGGCAAGGTTTTCTGTGACCTCGAAGCCCTCGCTGCGCAGCGCGCTGCAATAGCGCCCGGCAGCGTGGAATTCGGTAAAGGCAGTCTCCGGATCTGCCCAGATGCCGTCCGAGAAGTTGTAGAGAAATTGCGCTTTTTCGTCGAGAACAGACAAGAAATCAAGCTTGACCATGAATAAACCTCCCGAAATTTTTCTGTTTTCATTATAATCCCGCATCCGGGAAAATCCACCGCACCGCGTGTTGTTTCGTGAAGTTGCGCGGAAATTGCGTAAAAGTTGCGTGTGGGAATGCACGCATGTCCACCGGTCATACGCTCCAAATACAAAAGCACCGCCACAGCCGGAGCGCATGTGCGCCCCGCCGCGGCGGTGCTTCGTATTCTTTCTATTCCATGCGGCCCGCAGCTTTTTCCCGGCGGGCGCTGCTGACGATCAGGAAGCAGATGCTTCCGAGGATCAGCACACAGGAAAGCATCTGGCGGAGCGTCAGCTGCTCATGCAGGAGGATCGCGCCGATCACAATGCTTCCCAACGGCTCAAACACACTCAGGATCGCGCACAGCCCCGCCCCGGCATACTGCACGCCGTATTGCAGGAAGACCGTAGCACAGACGTTATTCAGGAAGGCGATCAGCGCAATGATCCCGAAATTCGTCAGGATGCTCCGAAGCTGCAGCGTCGCGGTCAGCGCGCCGTAGATCAGGCCCACAACGGCCATGAGCAGGCAGATATAGAAGGTGAGCGTCTGCCGGTCTTCCTCCTCCAGAATGCCCGAGCGCTCCATGTACAGCAGCTGGAACGTCCACGTAAGGACGGACAGCACAGCAAACAGGAGGCCCCGCTCCGCGCCCGCCGTGACATTTTCAAGAAGGAGCCCCATGCTGATGGTCAGGACGGCCAGGGTGATGATGGTCGTTCCGGGCAGCTTCTGCCGGAACAGCACCGCCTCCATAACCGCAACAAGCGCGGGGTACATAAAGTGGATCGTTGTGACTGTTCCGACCGGCAGATACAGATACGCCAGATTCAGAAAGATCTGTGTCGCCACCGTCCCGAAAACGCCGTACAGCGCGATCTTCGGCAGACTGCGCAGTTTGACGGCTGGGGGCTTGCGCCGGATGCAGCCTGCCAGAAGCAGCAGGAGCATGCTGCAGCCTCCGCGTCCGACCAGCAGCGTCGCGACGGACATGGACTCCTTTGTCGCCAGCTTGATGAGCGCCGCGCCAAGTCCGTACAAAAGCGCCGAGGCCGTCGCAAATACGGCGCCTTTGAAGCGTGTCTTTTCCATTTTTCTCTCTCCGATGTAAAAAAGTCGTATGCGCTCCGAAGAATGCCGCCGGTGGTCCGGCGGCGTCACACTCAGAGACGGATCTGGGCGGTATCTTCGTGGTACTCGATCAGTTCCCGGTCGCGCAGGATGGCGTCCAGCGTGGCAAAATACGCCGCCTTGCTCTCATAGGGCGCGTGATAGCGCTCCACGACCTGCTTTGCGCGCGCCGCGCCGTTTTCCATCAGCAGCGCCATGAGCAGCAGCTGGCCCTTGGCCGAGTTGACGCAGGCCATCTCGCGGTCAACGAGGTGATAGTCATCGCCGTGCGACTTTCCGGCCGCGCCCGCGATGTGCGGATGCAGGACCGGCATGATGCAGCTGACGTCGCCCATGTCGGTGCAGCCCGTCGTCCACTCGTTTGTGATCTTCACGCGGTCCGCGCCGAGCAGCGCCCGCATGGCCTCGCCCACTGCCTGGGCAAGCTCCGGGCTGTTGACCAGCGGCGCATAGCCGGGCCGGTCACTGACCGAGACCTTCGCCCCGAGCGCCAGCGCGCCCGCGGCCAGCGCACGGTCGACCTTCCGGTTCGCGTCCAGGATCGCGTCGAACGACGCGCCGCGGATGTATGATTCCAGCGTCGCCTCGCAGGGAATGATATTGACGCATGCGCCGCCGGAAGTCATGATCGGATGGATGCGGATGTGATCGCCGTCGCGCAGCGTCTCGCGGATGGCGTTGATGCCCTGCAGGCCGAGCGACGCGGCATAGAGCGCATTGACGCCCTTTTCCGGGCTTCCGCCCGCATGGGCCGCGACGCCTTCATAGCGAACGGTCTTGGCAATGCAGCCGTTCTGGCCGTAATGGCAGTCAAAATCGCAGTCGGTGCGTGTGCTGGTGTGGAATAGAAACGCCAGATCCACGCCGTCCATGTATCCGCGGTGCATGAACTCGGTCTTGCCGCCAAGATAGTGGATCACGCCCGCGCGGCGCAGGCCGTCGCGGAAATCCAGCTCGATCAGCTCCTCCGCCGGGACGCACATCAGCCGGACCGACCCGCTCAGGCCGTCGAGCGCACCCGGCTCCTTCAGCGCCAGCGCGATCCCGGCCATGGCCGCGCACTGCGCGTGGTGGCCGCAGGCATGGGCGCAGCCGTCCACCGCCTGCACATGGTTCGGCGCGCTCAGCGCATCCAGCTCCGCCATGATGAGCAGCTTCGGGCCGGGCCGTCCGGTCTCGATATCCGTGTAGAAGCCGGGGATATCCCCCGCCTTGACGAGCGTGTAGCCCGCCTTTTCAAACACGTCCTGCATATATGCGGTCGTCTTCCACTCGCGGAAGCCCGTCTCCGGGTGCCGCCAGATATAGTCCTCCGCCGCGAGGATCTCCTCGCGGTGCTTGTCAACGAGTGTCTCATAGAGCTTGGTCTGCATGGCGTAGCCTCCTCATGATCCCATCATTATAAATCAGGCCGGAAGCGCAAAACTCCGCATTCCGGCCCTGGGTGTATCGCTCAGATCTCGAAGTATTCCTGCATCAGCCGCATCGACAGCTTCGCGCCGTTCGGCAGCTGATCGAGATCGATCTCCTCCTGCCGCGTATGGCAGCCGCGGCCCACCGCCGCGCTGACGCAGATGGCCGGGATCCCGGCCGCGAGCGGAATGTTGGCGTCGGTCGAGCTGGGGCCGTGGATCGGCTCCGCGTCAAACAGCTCGCGCACGGCGCTGTCCGCGCGCGCAATGAGCGCATCCAGCTTTTCCTGCGGCACGTCGCCGCCGCACGGGCGGTCGCCGACCAGCTCCACCTCGACCTCCACGCCCATCGCGCGGTAGGCCTCGAACGTCTTTTCAAAGAACACGCGCATGGTCTCCAGGCACTCGCGGTCGTTCGAGCGGTACTCGCAGAGCATCGACGCCTCCTGCGCGATGGTGTTGACCGACGTTCCGCCCTCGATCACGCCGACGTTGTAGGTCGTCTTGACGCCCTCCTTCTGCGGCACCTTCATGGTGTAGATGGTGTTGATGATGGAGGACAGGTAATAGATCGCGTTGCGGTTTCCAAACGCGCCGTAGCTGTGTCCGCCCTCGGTGCGGACGGTCACGCGGTAGCGGTGCGAGCCGACCGCGCTCGTCACGACGCGGCGCAGGTTCGTACCGTCGAAGGTGTAAAATTCGTGGATGCGGCTGCCGTAGTCCTGTACGATCCGGCGGCTGCCCTTCAGATTGCCAAGTCCCTCCTCACAGGAGTTCGCCACGAACAGCAGGCCGCATTTTGCCCGCAGCTTCCGCTGCACGAAGTAGCGCGCGCTGACCATCATCACGGCGAGATTTGCCGTATCGTCGCAGACGCCGGGCGCGTACATCTTCTTTTCATCCTCGCGGAAGGGCATCGGCTCGGTGTCCGGGAAGACCGTGTCGGTGTGCGCCATGAAGACGACCAGATCATTCTCGTCCGTCACCTGATACCGGCACACGACGTTCAGCGCCTCATCGATCTCCACGTCTTCAAAGCCATTGGCCCGGAACCACGCTTTGCAGTATTCCGCACGCTTTTCCTCATGGTGCGAGGGCGCGGGGATGGCGCACAGGTCCCGGATGATCCGCTTGATATCCTCGATATTTTCCGCAATGTACGAAAGCATTTCCTTTGTCAGCATCGTTTTTTCCCTCCGCTTTACAGCAGGACCGTTCCGGTCCCGTCGCTGCCGATCTCGATCTTCGTCCCATAGGGCAGGCTCATTTCCGCGAGCCGCTCCAGAATGCCGCTGTGCGCGTCCGGGGCGGGCCAGCCGCCGACCGAGCGCTTTTTCCCGAAGCCGAGCTCGACCGGCAGCAGCTTCAGCTTGCGGAGCTTTCCGTCCTCCGCCTCCCAGTACGGGACGATCGCCTCAAACATGACGCGGCTGTAATACAGGCCCTTTCGCCCGTGGTCCGAACGCTTTTCAAACATCTCGTCCAGTCCCTCGCTGCCGGTCATGCCCTGCTTTTCGAAGAAGCCCACCGGGGCCTTTTTCACGGTCTCCAGCTGGATGATGAAGTCGCCCAGCGAATAGAAGATCGGGCAGCCCTTGTAAATTTCGATCGGGCGGAGCATATGCGGCCCCGTGCCGACGATGGCGTGCGCGCCCGCGTCGATGCAGCGGTGCGCAAATTCCACGCAGAACTCCGCAGGCTCGCTCTTCACCGCGCCCATGCACTCGTGCGAGTGGATGGACACGATCACATAGTCGGCCATGAAGCGCGCCTCGCGGATCATTTTTTCCGTGCGGGCCATGTCGGTCTCGTTTACGCGGGTGCGGATGCCCGGCTTGTCCGCGCGCGCGATGCGCATGGCGCCGAACTCCGCCGCACCGTCGGGCAGCTCGGGGAGATAGCCCTGCGAGCGTTCCAGCTCGCGGTCAGCGTTGAGGTCCAGCGCGGCCGCGATCTCGCGCAGCTGCGCGAGCTGCGCCTCCGGCAGCTCATACCGGGTGTCGAACCGGAGGCCGTTCAGGCCCGGACGCCCCGGCATAGTGCGCGTCTGCTCGCCCGCCATCGCGTCGGGATAGAACGTCGAGCACGCGCCGATCACGGCATAGCGCCCGCCGGGCGCGTCCAGATAGATGGGCGCTGTGGCCTCGGCCAGCGAACGGCCCGTGCCGCAGGTGGGCAGCCCCGCCGCCTGCAGGTATTCCAGCGTCTTCAGCAGTCCCGCGTGGGAATAGTCCATGGCATGGTTGTTCGCCGTGGTCAGCATGTTGAAGCCGAATTCCTTCACGCCGTCCAGCACGCGCGGCTCCGCGCAGAACCAGCTCCCGCCGGACAGCGCCGCGCCGTAGGTCTCAAAGTTGTGGATCGTCGTCTCCAGATTCAAAAACCGGAGCTCGCCCTGCGCGATAAAATCCCGCAGCGCTTCAAAGCCCTCATAGTGTCCCGGCAGCTGCCGGAAGATCATCGCGTCGCCCGCGGCGGTACATTTCATGACGGACATCTCCGTTTCCTCCCTTTTCTGCGCAGCTTTTTTATGGAAGTCGTCAGTTCTCCGCGTTTTCTTCGGTCTCGTCGTCCTCAAAGCGCAGCTCGTCGAGCCCTGCCGAGCGAAGCTGCACCTCCGGCTGCTCCTGCTGCGGGAGCGTCTGGTACAGTTCGCCCGCCGCATGCCCCTCCTCGCGGCGCATGACGCGCGCCTCGATGGCCGGGTAGGTCAAATACGTCGTGATCGACGCGACGAACGAGAACATGATGAGCGCCGCAAAAATGAACGAATACGGCAGCAGCCCCACGCCGAGCCCGATCAGCAGCGCAAACAGCAGCAGTGCCAGCAGGGTCTTGCCGATGTTGCCGAAGACCAGCGCCATGCTGTTTTTCAGCAGCGCGCCCAGCGGCAGATCGACCATTGCGAGCATGGGGAAGAAATAGAAGCTCACGCACAGCGTCAGCAGCACCACGCACGCGGCGAAGCCCGCCAGCAGGACAAAGACCTTGTTGACCTGCATCAGATTATAATAGAAGACCGTGCTCAGAACGAACAGCGCCATCACCGCCGCGATGGCCGCGCCGCCGCCGAGGCTTTTCCAGAAATCGCGCCGGAAGGCCTTCCAGTAGTCCGGCCACAGGAAGTGATTTTCATCGCGCACCATCACCGACGTGATGCGGTGCATCGCCGTGAGCGCCGCCGGGATCGTGATGATGGGCACGCACGAGAGCACGAACAGGAGATTCAGCTTCAGAAGCTCGAAAAACTCCCGCCAGAGCATGTCCATATAGCCCACAAAGCCGCGTTTTCTGATCGCGCTGCGTTCCAGATCCGGCCGGTCCCTGCGCGGCTCATACCATCTTCTCATTGCGCATCCTCCTTCCGGACGGGACGGCACAGATTGCGTTCGGTCTGTGCGTCAAACACCTGAATATTCCACGGGTCGACCCGCAGCGCGAGCGTATCGCCCGGCTGCACGCCGGAATGGTTCGTCAGAACAATCAGGAAGCGTACCTCGCCGCAGCGGAGCTGCACATGCAGACCCGCGCCCATCGGCAGCACGTTCAGCGCCTCTGCCTGCAGCATCGGCTCGCTGCTTGTATCCAGCCGGAAATCCTCCGGCCGGACGCCGAGGATCACGCGCATGCCGTCCTCCGCGCCCGCCGTGTCCAAAGGCAGGCGCTGCGCGGGCAGCTCCAGCGTCTTCCCGAGCAGCCGGATGCTCCAGCCGGTCTCTCCGCGCCGCAGGTGCGAGGCGAAGAAGTTGATCTTCGGCGCGCCGACAAAGCCCGCCACATAGACCGAGTTCGGGTGGTCGTAAATTTCCTGCGGCGTGCCGGTCTGCACGATCCTGCCCATGTCCATGATCGCCAGCCGGTCGCCCATCTGCATGGCCTCGGCCTGATCGTGCGTCACATAGACGAACGTCGTTTTCAGCCGCTCATGCAGGCGGATGATCTGATCGCGCAGTTCTGTCCGCATTTTTGCGTCCAGGTTCGACAGCGGCTCGTCGAGCAGGAACACGACCGGCTCGCGCACCATCGCCCGCCCCAGCGCCACGCGCTGGCGCTGGCCGCCGGACAGCACGCGCGGGCGGCGGTTGAGCAGATAGTCGATATCGAGGATCTTTGCCGCCGCCTCTACGCGGCGCTTGATCTCCTCCTGCGGGAGCTTCATGCTCTTGAGCGGAAACGCCATGTTCTTATAGACCGTCAGATGCGGATAGAGCGCAAAGGACTGGAAGACCATCGCAACGTTGCGCTTCATCGGCTCGAGCGTGCTCACGTCCTCGCCGTCAAAGCGGAGCGTCCCCTCCGTCGGCTTTTCCAGCCCCGCGATCAGACGCAAAAGCGTACTTTTTCCGCAGCCGGACGGCCCCAGCAGCACGATGAATTCGTGGTCGGGTACCGTCAGGTCGACCTGCTTGAGCGCCTGCGTGCCGTTCGGATAGACCATGCTGACGCCGGAAAGTTGAATTTCAGCCATTTGATTTGCTCCTGTTTCATAAAGTTGCGCTGCCGCAGATCCTTTCACCCGCGGTCTCACTGCAATAACGATAGCACAGGCCCCCGCGAAACGCAACCGCGCGCAGCGCGCTTTCTTTCGCTGCGCAGTGCGTCCGCCGTAGGGTGTATCCAAAAAGCAGACCGGGCCTCATCGTACTGCAAGGTACGGCAAGGCCCGGTTCGTACAGAACGTCATTGCTCCGGCGTGCATTTCCGCGCGGCGGAAAACTCAGCCCTTGACCGCGCCCTGCGTAATGCCCTCGACGAACATCTTGTTCATGCACAGGAACAGGATGAGCATCGGCAGCATTGCAAGCATCGTGCCGGCCATCATGAGGTTATACTGGCTCGCGCCGGCGCCGCCGGAGGACTGCAGCTTCACGACCGCGACCACGAGGGTGGTGGCAGCCTGATCTCTGGCGAGCATCAGGTTCGGAAGCAGGTAGTTGTTCCACGAGGCACGGAACGTCATCAGCGCGACTGTCGCAAGGATCGGCTTGGACAGCGGCAGGATCACGCGCCACCAGGTGGAGAAGAAGGAACAGCCGTCGATCTTGGCCGCGTCATCCAGTTCCTTGCTGATGGTCTTGAGATAGCCCATCGTCAAAAAGAGGTTGCTCGCGCCCGCCGTGCCGAACTGGACCAGCGCCAGACCGGGCAGGTTGTTGAGGCCGAGCTTCGTGGTGATCCGCAGCAGCGGGAACATCGTGACCGTACCGGCGCCGATGAACATGGTGGCCATGAACAGCCAGTACAGGAACTTCTGACCGGGGAAATTGCCGCGCTGGAAACAGTAGGCCGACATCGACGTGAACAGCACCACCAGCACGACCGTCATCAGGGAGACCTTGATGGAGTTGATGGTATAGTCGGTGTAGGTCACCTTGCTGGCAATGCCCGTGCCGCTCATGCTCCAGACAGTCTTATAGTTGTCGAACGTGAAGGTCTTCGGGATCAGGTTGATACCGCCCGTGGCGATCTCCATGTTGGTCTTGAAGGAAGCGGAGACCGTGTACAGCAGCGGAATGACGGTCAAAATGACCATAAAGATCAAAAACAGATACAGAAAGAACTTCGCTCTGGCGCTCATTCGCATTGTCATCGCTTGCAGCCTCCTTTCTCAGTAAACGTCGCTGGACTTCTTGGTCGCACGCAGATAGAGCAGCGTGACGATGCCCAGAATGACGGCTGTGACCACGGTCAGCGCCGCGCCGTAGCCGAAGTCAAGGCCGGATGCGCCGCCGTCGCCGAAGAATTTCTTATAGATGTAGGTCATCATGACCTCGGTCTTGCCGCTGGGCTTGCCGTTGGTCAGGGTGAGGACCAGATCCGTGACCTTGAGCGAGCCGAGGATCGCGTTCATCAGCACCATCTGCAAAACCGGGCCGAGCAGCGGGATCGTGATGGTCAGGAACTGGCGCGTATTGCTCGCGCCGTCGATGGACGCCGCCTCATACATTTCCGGTGGGATCGCCTGCAGACCCGTCATGAAGAACAGCATGTTGATGCCGAAGTTCTGCCAGATCGACGCGATCATCAGCATGATCATGGCCGATGTGCCGCCCGAGAACCATTTGACGCCCTCGCCGCCCAGCAGCCGGATCGCGGAGTTGACGACGCCCTGGTTGTGGTTGAACAGGTAGGTGAACACAACGCCGATGACCGCGACGGAAAGCATCGACGGCATGAAGAACACGGAGCGGAAAAAGTCGCGGCCGCGGATCTTCTTCGTCAGGATGAAGGCCAGCACGAGCGCCAGCGGGATCTCAACGAGCAGCTTGCCAATGGCGAACACAAAGGTGTTTCCGACTGACAGCCAGTATTTCGAGGACGTGCTGGAAAACACGCGTATAAAATTCTTGAGGCCCACGAACTTGACCGTGCCGAACCCCTTATAGCTGAACAGACACCAGCGCATGATCCACAGCAGCGGGATCACAACGAAGATGATCATGCCGAGCACGGTTCCGGCGATCATGAGATAGCTTTGTATCGTCGCCTTTGTTCCTAATCTTTCCCCTTTGTGCACGAAAAAACGCTCCTTTCGACCGACCGCACGGCATGGCGCCGCGGAGGTGTCAAATTGTTAGTCCCATTTTACGTTGCGGACGGAGCATGTGTCAAGTTTTGCGCAACGCAAACACTCGGATTTGACATTTTCCGAAAAAACAGGCTTCTGTTTTTGTTTAATTTGCATACGTATCTTCCCTCCCTTGTGGGAAAGCTTGCTGTTTTTCCCACGTTTTTTCCCCGGCACGGCGTCCGCCGCGCCTGTTCCGCTCAGTTTCCGCAGACTTTTTGCATGGATTTCCGCAAAAAGCCGAAAAACTTTTTTCTGTCTTGACACGCCCCGGGCACATTGCTATCATTGGAAATGAGACAGGGCAGCAGCGAAACGATCGCGCGAAAGTTGCGTAGTTGTTGCGTTAATTCAGCCGCTGCACGGGAGGATATGATAGTTATGAGTCATTTTCAGATCGGCTGGGCAGAGTATTCTCTGACACCGGATAAAAAGGTATCTCTTGTCGGCCAGTTTGCCGAGCGCATTTCCGAGTACGTGGAAAAACCGCTGTGCGTGACCGCCATGGCCGTAAGCACCGACAGCGACCAGGCTGTCTTCTGCAGCTGCGACCTTGTCGGCGTTTCGTGGTCGCTGCGCGACGCCGTGCGGGAAAAGCTCGCGGGCAACACCGTGGGCCTTGACCCGATGAAGGTCATCATCTCCGCCATCCACACCCATACCGGTCCCGGCTATACGGGCCGCGGCAATTCCTCCGGCCGCTTCTCCAGCAATTCCAGCGGCTTCCGCGCCCTTCTGGAGTCTGAGCTTCCTGCCGGAAAGAAGTATGTGGAGAGTGCCAACGTCACCGCCAACCCCGAGATCGCGCAGGACGACGAGCTTCTGGAGTTCCTCTCCGGCCAGATCGCCAAAGCTGCGCTCGAAGCGTGGGCAAAGCGCGCCCCCGGCGGCTTCTCGAACGCGTTCGGCCGCGCTGTCGTCGGCATGTGCCGCCGCGTGTGCTATAACGACGGCTCCGCCCAGATGTGGGGCAATGCCGAGACCGCGAAGTTCACCGAGATCGAGGGCGGCAACGACTCCGGCATCGAGCTGATGTATGTCTTTAATGAGAAAAACGAGCTGACCGGCATTGTTGCGAACCTTGCGTGCCCGGCGCAGTGCGTCCAGCACCGGCTGTTCGTCTCCCCCGACTTCTGGGGCGAGGCCAAGATGCTCCTGCGTCAGCATTTCGGCGAGCACATCTTCCTGCTGCCGCAGTGCTCCGCCGCGGGCGACCAGTGCCCGGTCGACCTTGTCCGCTGGGTCGAGCCGGAAAGCGACGTGCACGATCCGAACCTCAAGCGCACCAACCCGCACAAGCGCAAGGCCGATCCGTCGATGTTCGACCTGTCCGGCATGCGCAAGGCCGGCAAGCGCATTGCAAACGAGATCATCGAGGTCTACAACGAGGGCCTCGACGCCCCGCAGACCGACCCCGAATTCGTCCATGAGGTCCATATGATGCAGCTGCCGCTGCGCCGCACGACCTTTGCTGAGGTCGCCGCCGCGCGCCGCCGCATCCATGACTATCTGGCCGAGAAGCCGGGCGACGTCGACTTCAACGACGCGGCCGCGCTGCAGGTCGACCTCGGCATCCTCCGCCGCGAGGAGCTGCAGGAAGTGATGGACATCCTCGACACCGAGTGCCACATCATCCGCCTCGGCACCATCGCCATCGCCTCCAACCCGTTCGAGCTCTTCCTCGACTACGGCAACCAGATCAAGGCGCGCTCCTACGCCGAGCAGACCTTCCTCATCCAGCTGGCCAACGGCACCGAGGGCTATCTGCCCACCGAGAAGGCCGAAAAGGGCGGCCACTACAGCGCGTTCCTCGCCTCCGGCCTCGTCGGCCACGCGGGCGGCGAGCAGCTCGTGCGCGAGACGCTCAAGAACATCAACAAGCTCTTTGCAGAATGATCTCCCGCGGCAGCGCCCACACGGTGCTGCCGCGGAAAACAGAAATAAAATAAGGAGGCTTTCCTATGTCCAAACTGAAATTCGGGTGGGCGGAGCAGTCCATCACGCCTGACAAGAAGGTATCTCTCGCCGGGCAGTTCGCCGAGCGCATCTCCGAATATGTCGAAAAACCGATCTGCGTGACGGCCCTCGCCATCAGCTCCGAGACCGACCAGGCCATCTTCTGCGCCTGCGATCTGGTCGACATCAGCTGGGGGCTGCGCGATGCCGTGCGCGCAAAGCTCGCCGGGAACGACGCAGGTCTTGACCCGATGAAGGTCATCATCTCCGCCACCCACGTCCATACGGGCCCCCGCTACGCCCACCGCGACGATTCCTCCAGCAAATTCACCGGCAACGCGACCAGCTTCCGCGCGCTGATCGAGTCTGAGCTGCCGCCCGATAAGAAGTATATCGAGAGTGCCAACATTTCCGCCAACCCCGACATCGCGCAGCCCGAGGAGACCTTCGAGTTCCTCGCCGAACAGATCAGCAAGGCCGCGCTGGCGGCCTGGACCTCCCGCACCGAGGGCAGCTTTGTCAATGCCTTCGGCCGCGCGCCGGTCGGCATGTGCCGCCGCGTGTGCTATAACGACGGCTCCGCCCAGATGTGGGGCAATGCCGAGACCGCGAAGTTCACCGAGATCGAGGGCGGCAACGACTCCGGCATCGAGCTGATGTATGTCTTTAATGAGAAAAACGAGCTGACCGGCATTGTTGCGAACCTTGCGTGCCCGGCGCAGTGCGTCCAGCACCGGCTGTTCGTCTCCCCCGACTTCTGGGGCGAGGCCAAGATGCTCCTGCGCAAGCATTTCGGCGACAAGCTCTTTATGCTTCCGCTCTGCTCGCCCGCCGGCGACCAGTGCCCGGTCGATCTCGTCCGCTGGGTCGAGCCGGAAAGCGACGTGAACGACCCGAACCTCAAGCGCACCAACCCGCATCCCAGAAAGGCAGACCCCTCCATGTTTGACCTCTCCGGCATGCGCAAGGCAGGCAAGCGCGTCGCAAATGAAATCATTGAGGTCTACAATGAAGGCCTTGACGCACCGCAGGCAGACCCCGAGCTCGTGCATGAGGTCCACAACATGCAGCTGCCGCTGCGCCGCACGACCTTTGCGGAGGTCGCCGCTGCGCGCCGCCGCATCCATGACTATCTGGCCGAAAAGCCGGGCGATGTCGATTTCAACGACGCAGCTGCGCTGCAGGTCGACCTCGGTATCCTCCGCCGCGAGGAGCTGCAGGAGAAGATGGACATTCTCGACACCGAGAGCCACATCCTGCGCCTCGGCACCGTCGCCTTCGCGACGAACCCGTTCGAGCTCTTCCTCGACTTCGGCAACCAGATCAAGGCGCGCTCGTATGCCGAGCAGACCTTCCTCGTCCAGCTCGCGGGCGGCTCTGAGGGGTATCTGCCCACCGAGAAGGCCGAAAAGGGCGGCCACTACAGCGCGTTCATCGCCTCCGGCCTTGTCGGCCATGCGGGCGGCGAACAGCTCGTGCGCGAGACGCTCAAGAACATCAATCGCCTCTTCGCGGAGTGATCTCCGCTGCGGCCGCCGGACCTCCGGCGGCCGCTTGCTTTTCCGGCCGTTTTTCGCTCCGTTTGCGCGGTTTTCGGACGTCATATCGACGTTAGATATCTTGAATTTGTCGAAAATCCGCGGATTATCGCGGGTTTTTGACGTGCCAAGTGCAACGTGTTCGAAAGATGCGTTTCAAAGTTGCGTAGAATTTCCGCCGCATAAATTTCTATATTCTGGTTTTCCCCATATTTTGTATCAACTTTTTCGTTTTTGTTCCGTGCGGTAATCTGTTTGTTTTATCGTATTTCATAATTATTTTCACATGAAACAGCATTCTGCACAGTTTTTGCGCGTGTATGTTGTCCGGATTGTGCAAAACGCTCCAGAGCGATTGACGGACTTCCGAAAAACTGTTAAACTTTGAGTAGCGAACAAAAAACAACAAGGAGGAAAAACAATGAAAAAACTTATCGCTCTGCTTCTGGCCGCGATCATGGTCCTCTCCCTTGCTGCATGTGCTTCCAGCCCTGCGGCGGATCAGCCGGCAAATGATCAGACCACGGCAGACACCACCACCACGGAAGAAACCAAGACCGAAGAAAAGACCGAAGACACCGCCGCTTCCGGCGACGTCGAAGTCGTCACCTACTACTGCTCCATCGGCGCTTACCTGAACACGCTGCAGGCTGAGGTCGCCAACTGGAACGAGACCACCGGTAAGGAAAAGGGCGTTGAGATCCAGATCATCTCGGACATCAACGACTACTCCAACAATGCCCGCGCTCTGATGCAGGGCGGCACGTTCTATGATCTGATCGATGCCGGTACCAACTCTGCCGACTGGATCGTCTCCGGCTGGGTCCAGGATCTGAACGCCATCGACAACGCTGAGCTCAAGGAGCTCATCGCCGGCTACGAGCCCTACATCCAGAACGGCATCAACATCCAGCAGGACATTTTGGTCGCTCTTCCCCTGGAAGTTGTCCCCATCAAGTTTGCTGTCAACCTCGACCTGTTCGAGAAGAACGGCCTCGAGCTGCCGAAGACCTGGGAAGACGTTTATAACTGCGCCAAGGTCATCACCGAGAACGGCAACGGCGAAGAGTTCGGCTACGGCTGGTGCACCTGGACGGCCGGTATGATCCGCCGCGGCACCTTCAAGGTCTGCATGAACTCCACCGGCCGCGGCTGGTTCGATCCCAACACCGCTACCTATGACTTCTCCCAGTTCAAGCCCGTCCTCGAGATCGAGGCCAAGATGATGCAGGAAGGCCTGCTCCTCGGCGCTGATGACCTCGGCATCGACGAGATCCGCGCGCAGTTCGCCGCCGGCAAGGTGGGCATGTTCTATGCGCCTTCCTATGACTACGGCGTCTACACCAGCCAGTTCCCCGCAGAGTGCAACTGGACGGTCATCGATCCTCCCGCAATGGTCGACGAGACTCCCTACAAGGGCGTTTACCTCGACCGTGTTGGCTGCTCCATCACGGCTCCCGCCTATGAAGCTGCTTCCGATGCGCACAAGCAGGCCATCATCGACGCGTTCATCTTCCTCAACAGCGACGAGCTGAACAGCAAGATCTACTCCGTCGGCGGCATGATCCCCTACAAGACCGAAGTTATCGAGAACACCGAGCTCAGCGCAGACCTCGGCCCGCAGTGGGCACAGTTCGGCGACATCAGCAACTACGCCAGCATGTCCCTGTATCCCGACTCCCTGCTCCCGCTGGAAGGCGAAAACTTCAATACCGTCCTTGACTCCTACCTGCGCGGCGACCTCGACGATCTCGACGCTGTCTGCGCCGATCTGGCCGAGCGCTACAACGCGGCTTACAAGGAGCTGAAGGAATCCGGCGACGTCGACCTGTCTCAGTACGAGTACGCTTACGACATCTCCAAATAATTCATTTCCCTTTTGAATACATCCTTTACGAAAAGGAGGCCGCAGCTGCGGCCTCCTTTTTGCGTGTGCGCACGCCCAAAAGCCTCCCCTTCCAGGGGAGGTGGCTCGGCG
>OMBN01000104.1_pt1 | contig 92990 bp, 110 predicted proteins | sample 1644891 | NCBI WGS metagenome assembly OMBN01 (sample SAMEA103958144, study PRJEB25191) | human gut metagenome | reverse complement strand
ATAGTATAGGGGGATTTCAAATTTTTTCATATTCAGCTCATTATAAAGTACTTACGAATAAACCAGTATCTCCAGCGATATAAATTAATTTTCCTTCAATTGTTAAAGCTAAGCCTGTTGCCATACCTAAAGGCACATTAGCAGTAGTATGCCAAGCTGGGATAATCTTAACATCACCCCAATCAAAATGCACTGTTCCACCATAATTGGGACCTTCAACTTTGAAACCTTTTTGGGCGTAATCATTAGCCATATCCATTTCTGTTACGATTGTCGCACCTGATTTTTTAGCTAATTCTTCCGTATCTCCCACATGATCATGATGTGAATGAGTTAATAGAATATAATCTGGATTAAAATCTTCTGGTTTGGTCTTAGTAAATGGATTTCCAGTAATAAAAGGATCAATTAGAATTTGCTTTCCGGCAACTTGAATTTCAATAAAAGCATGTCCATGCCAAGTAATTTTCATATTAATCACCTCAAACTTAATTATAAGAAAAAAGCCATGCACTTCCAACAGAAAGGCATGACCTTGTATTTTCTTAATATAATTTTTCAACTTGTTCTTGAACTGAATCTAATGCCAAGAATTCATCGTAAGTAGTGTCAAAACGATCAACAATTCCTTTAGGACCTACTTCAATAATATGATTTGCGATTGTTTGAATGTACTCATGGTCATGAGATGTAAAGATAATTGAACCTTTAAAATCAATCATTGAATCATTAAGCGAAGTAATTGACTCTAGGTCTAAATGGTTAGTTGGATCATCCATCAATAACACATTAGCACGCTCTAACATCATTTTAGCTAGAATACAACGAACCTTTTCGCCACCAGATAATACTTTAATTTGCTTATCAATGTCATCACCTGAGAACAACATCTTACCTAAGAAACCACGTAAGAAAGTATTATCATTTTGTTCTTTAGTAGCAAATTGACGTAACCAATCTAAAATGCTTAATTCATCATTATCAAAACTAGCATTTAAGTCCTTTGACATGTAGCTTTGGCTTGTTGTTTGTCCCCAAGTTACAGTACCTTCATCGGATTCAATTTCACCAGCTAAGATTTGCATTAAAGTTGTGGTTGCTAAGTCATTACGTGATAATAAAGCTACTTTTTCGCCAGGACGAATAATAAAACTTACGTTATCAAGAATCTTCTCACCATCAATAGTATGGCTAACATTTTCAACCTTAACTAAGTCATTTCCTAATTCACGTTCCATTTCAAATTTGATAAATGGATACTTTCTTGATGATGGCTTAATGTCATCCAATGTAATTTTTTCAAGTTGTTTCTTACGTGATGTAGCTTGTTTAGATTTAGAAGCATTAGCAGAGAAACGTGCAATAAATTCTTGCAATTCCTTGATTTTTTCTTCTTTCTTAGCATTTGCATTTGCTTGAAGTTTAGCAGCTAACTGACTAGATTCTAACCAGAAATCATAGTTACCAACATATAACTTAATCTTGCCATAGTCCACATCACACATATGTGTACATACTTGGTTCAAGAAATGACGGTCATGAGATACTACAATTACGATATTTTGATAATCTGCCAAAAAGTCTTCTAACCATGAAATTGTATGTACATCTAAACCGTTTGTTGGTTCGTCTAATAATAAAATATCAGGTTCACCAAATAAAGCCTGTGCTAATAAAACTTTAACCTTATCACTTTCAGGTAATTCGCTCATCTTAGCATCATGCAAGGATTCTGGTATGCCTAAAGATTGTAGAAGTTGTGATGCTTCTGCTTCTGCATTCCAACCATCCATCTCTGCAAATTCAGCTTCAAGTTCTGCAGCCTTAATCCCATCTTCTTCAGAGAAGTCAGGCTTAGCATAAATCGCATCTTTCTCTTTCATAATTTGATAGAGCTTTTTATGGCCTTGAATGACAGTTTCCATTACTGTGAATTCTTCAAAACCAAAGTGGTCTTGGTTCAAGCTTGAAATACGTTCATTACTACCAATTGAAATATTTCCAGTTGTTGGTTCTAACTTTCCTTCAAGTAACTTTAAGAAAGTAGACTTTCCAGCACCATTAGCACCAATAATACCGTAGCAGTTTCCTGGAGTGAATTTCAAATTAACATCATCATAGAGTAAACGTCCAGAAAAGTTTAAACTTAAATCACTTACAGTAATCAAATAAATTTCCTCGTTTCATTAAAAGTAATAAGTTCAATTTAGCATAATTCTATTGTTAAAGACAAGCTAAATTATTAGTTTTTTAATTTCACCATAACTTTTGTCGCTATTTTTAATACTTTTAGATGTGAATTAATTCCAAAATCTCGTTCGTCATAATTATCAACATCTTTTAGTGAGTCCGCTGTGAATAAAATCTGCGCAAAATCCACATTTCTAAATTGTGCACATGCAGCTAAAGCGGCACATTCCATTTCAACTGTAGCAACACCTAATTTACGATAATGATTGACTAACTCCACAGTCTCTCGATAAAAGCCATCGGTTGTCCATGTTGTAACTTCATGAATTCGATAATTAAAGTCTTGTAAGATTTGTTCTACCTGTTTCACAAATTTTGAAGTCAACTCAATACTTTCACTAGCAGGCAAATAATGTAGCGAGGTTCCTTCATCTCTAATAGCCTTTGTTGGGATAACAAATTCATTTTCTTCAAAATCTTCTAATGCTCCACATGAACCAACAGTTAATACTTTCCTTACTCCATAACCAATTAGCCAATCTAATAGTTGTGTAGCTGCTGGTGCCCCAAGCGGAGCCTGACATAGCCCTATTTTTTGTCCTTCATAGTCAATTTCATAGACATTGGGATTAAAAGAAATAGTTTCCATACTCCCTACAATTCGATAAGAATACTTTGCTAGAAATTTATCAATATTTTCTTTAGTTACAAAAGCATAAATTAATTTTTCTGGTAGCTTATAATCCAAATGTTCATGATCTGGATTGATTACTGCCTCCTGTGGATAATCATGTATAAATAATGGCAATTTTTGATAGTCCATTCTATCATCTCATTTCAAAATTAATTTACACAATCTTAGCATATCAGTATCACTCTCACAAGTTTGGAATATAGAAATTTTTGACAATAATGGTACAATTAAAGTATGAAATCATTTACACAATTTATAAGGAAGTGATCTTATGAGTGAAAATGTATTTTTCAATCCAGGACAATCAATTTCCAGCTCTTATGATTTCGATAAAGCTTATACTGCAGCTAAAATCTATCATATGAAAGCTGATAATTCTGTCCTGATCGTTCAAGAAAAAGATAGCCAACCTTATGTCATCTTTGATGAAGCTAAAGCTCTACAACAAGAAGCAGCTGAAGGCAAGAAGTATTCTGTAATCAAACGTGTTTCCCATGATAAGGAGTGATTATTTTGGCAAAAATTCCTAACTATACTTTAAATGATGGTAATCAAATTCCTGTACTTGGATTTGGTACTTATAAATTGAATGGTGCTACAGGAGTTAATGCCATTAATAGTGCTTTAAATAATGGTTATTCATTATTAGACTCTGCCTTTAATTATGAAAATGAAGGTGCAGTCGGCGAAGCAATCAGACGTTCATCTCTTAAGCGTGAAGATATCTTCGTAACATCTAAACTTCCAGGAAGACATCAAGTATACGAAGAAGCTATCCCTACTATTCAAGAATCACTTTATCGTGCAGGCTTAGATTATTATGATCTATATCTCATCCATTGGCCTAACCCTAAAGAAGATCATTATGTCGAAGCATGGCAAGCTTTAATTGATGCACAAAAATTCGGTCTTGTTCGTTCAATTGGGGTCTGCAACTTCTTACCTGAACATCTTGATCGTTTAGCTAATGAAACAGGTGTGATGCCAGCTGTAAACCAAATTGAATTACATCCATATTGGTCTCAAGCTGTTCAAAGAGAATATGATAAAGAACATGGTATTTTCACACAAGCTTGGAGCCCACTAGGTAGAGCTAATTCAGTATTACAAGATCCTGTAATCGTTGAAATTGCCAAGATGCATCATAAATCTGTTGCTCAAGTAATTTTGCGTTGGGAATTCCAATTAGGTGTAGGTATTATTCCTAAAGCTAACTCTACAAAACACCAATTATCCAATTTGGATATTTTTGATTTTGAATTATCAGCTGATGAAGTCGCAGCTATTACTAATTTGGATAAACCTAATGGCAGAACTAAGAATCAAGATCCTGCTGTTTACCAAGAATTTTAAAATTAAGATCCAAATAAAAAGGCATCTAAAAAATAATAGATGCTTTTTTATTATACGAATTTGTCTAATTTACGTTTTAGACACAGGACCAATTTTTTAATTTCTGCAAATTCTACAATTTTTGCGTCAATTTTTGAATTGGTCCTATGTCTAGATTTGACATTTTAACTTTTTTAGAATTTTTTTGCACATACTACCCATTTAACTTCTCCATTTTTCCAAGATGTTAATTTTTCAACTTCTTGATATCCTAATTTATGTGCCATTTTCAAACTATTAACATTATTAGCTTTAATTAACATTTTCAGAGTATTTATCTTTGTTTTTGATTTAGAGTACTTTTCAATCTCACTTATAACAGCACCTGCAATTCCTTTTCCTTGGTACTCTTCACTTAACCAAAGTCCAACTTCACCTATTTTACCATCTGATGATATATCGCTAATATCTGCCATTCCAATAACTTTTTCATTCAGTAAAATTACAAAAGTTATTGTTGCTTCTTTACGTTCAGTGTGGATAATTTTTTGAATATATGTATGCATCTCAGCTTCATTGTGAATATCTCTTATCCACTCAATCCATTTTTCCAAATTATTACGATTATCCACAATCAATTGATATAATTCTCCACTATCAGCTTCAGTTATCAACCTAATTCTTACATTATCCACCTAAATTCCCCTTTTTTTGTGTAAAAAATAAGCCAGCTACATAAAGTAACTGACTTATCAACATGTTTATTATTAATCTTCCTTGTGGAAACGATTCTTGAACAATGGACTAACTGGCTTATGTTCATGAATACGTTTAATAGCGTCACCAATAAGTGGACCTACAGAAACTTGAACAACTTTGTCAATCTTCTTGTCTTCAGGAAGGTTGATAGAGTCTGTAATAACCATTTCCTTAATTGGAGATTTTTCAATACGTTCAATGGCTGGACCTGAGAATACAGGGTGTGTAGCACAAACATATACTTCTACTGCACCAGCATCTTTCAATGCTTGAGCTGCTAAAGTAATTGTTCCAGCTGTATCAATCATATCGTCAATTAAGATACAACGTTTGCCATCAACAGAACCAATAATGTTCATAACTTCAGCTACATTAGCCTTAGGACGACGCTTATCAATAATAGCGATTGGTGCTTTCAAGAATTCTGCTAATTTTCTAGCACGTGTAACACCACCATGGTCAGGAGAAACAACAACTGCGTCTTTTTCCAAACCATTAGTTAAGAAGTAATCAGCCAATAATGGTGCACCCATTAAGTGGTCAACAGGGATGTCAAAGAATCCTTGAATTTGAGCAGCATGTAAATCAAGAGCTACTACACGAGTTGCACCAGCTTTTTCTAACATATCTGCAACTAATTTAGCTGTAATTGGTTCACGTGAACGAACCTTACGATCTTGACGTGCATATCCATAGTAAGGAATTACAACGTTGATAGTTGCTGCACTAGCACGACGAAGAGCATCAATCATAATTAATAGTTCCATTAAATTATCATTAACAGGAGCAGATGTTGATTGAACGATAAATACTTCATCGCCACGAATACTTTCTTCAATGTTGATACGGATTTCACCATCACTGAAACGATCAACAGAGATTTTTCCCAAAGGTACCCCAACAGCTTCAGCAATTTTTTCTGCTAAAGGCTTATTTGAATTTAAAGCAAAAATTTTAAGCTTTGGATCAGAATATTGTCCAGACATAACGGCCTCCAATTATTTATACCTATTATTTTACCTACTACAATAGTACGTCAAAATATAGTCTAAAATCAAGCAAATTTAGTTTTTTTCTTATTCTTCTTTAGCTTTTTCTTCAGCAATACGTGCAGCTTCAGCTACTGGATAACGGTCAAAATAACCTTTTTTGTTAACTTGACGTCCACGAGCAATTCCCATGTCATGTGCATCAATATCATCAGTAATTGTTGAACCTGCTGCTACATAAGCATGATCAGCAATATTTACAGGTGCGATAATATTTGAAGCACTACCAATGAAGGAGTAATCTCCAACTGTTGTATGGTGCTTGTTAATTCCATCGTAGTTAACAAATACTGTGCCACAACCAACATTAATATCTCTACCTAATGTTGCATCGCCAACATATGTTAAATGACCAACTTTAGTATTCTTTCCAATTGTAGCTTTCTTAACTTCTACAAAGTTTCCGATATGAGCATTTTCGCCAATTTCAGCTTTAGGACGTAAATGACTGTATGGACCAATGTTAGAATTCTTATGCATTACAACATCTTCAATATAAGAACTTGTAACCTTGACACCATCTTCAATTACACTGTCTATAATTTCAGAATGAGCACCAATATAGCAATCAGCACCAATTTCTGTCTTACCTTTTAATTGTACTCCAGGCTCGATAACTGTATCTGACCCTACTTTTACATCGATATCAATATAAGTTGTATCAGGATCAATTAAAGTTACACCTTGACGCATCAAGTTTTCATTAATACGACGACGCATTACTTTGGTTGCATTAGATAAAGCAATACGATCATTAACACCCATTGATTCTTCAAAGTTCTTCATTTGGTAAGCAGCAACAACTTTACCTTGTTTTTGGAAGATTTCCATTACATCTGGAAGGTAATATTCACCTTGTGCATTATCATTTTTAATTTGGTGTAATGCTGCAAATAATTCTTTATTATCAAAGCAGTACACACCTGTATTGATTTCTTTTACTGTAGCTTCTTCAACTGTTGCATCTTTTTGTTCAACAATCTTTTCCACAATTCCAATTTCATTACGGATGATACGACCATAGCCAAATGGATTTTCAGCATGAGCTGTTAAAACTGTAGCTACCGCACCTTTAGATTTGTGATATTCAAATAATTCTTCAAATGTCTTTGCTGTGAAAAGAGGTGTATCTCCACAAGCAATTAAAGTCATACCATCTTTATCACCAAGTAACTTTTCAGCTTGTAAAACAGCATGTCCTGTTCCTAATTGTTCTGCTTGTAAAGCGTATTTTGTACGATCACCTAAAGTTTTTTCAACCATTTCAGCACCGTGACCTACAACTGTCACAATTTCATCCATGTTATTCTTTTCAATTTCAGTTAATACATGATCTACCATTGGCTTTCCACATACTGGATGTAGTACTTTATATAGCTTTGATTTCATGCGTGTTCCTTGACCAGCAGCCAAGATGATAGCATATTTAGAAGTCATAATATTTCTCCTTGTCAAATTAATATTTACTACTGTATCATACTCTATTTTTACCACTGATAACAAGGTTTGAAATTGAAGTCAAAATAAATCTTAATCAAGATTAGATTGCACCCTTAGTATTCTCTTTAATTTCTAACAATTACGCTAAATTCTTGCTTTTTCTCCCTAAGAAAAGGAGTACAAAGATAACGATGATATTAACTACAATTCCACTAATTAGAAAGACTGTTGGATAATCAATTTTAGCGAATAAAGTACTGTAAATCAGCACTCCAACTGGTGTGAGAAGTTGTGCTAATGTATACAAGAATGTCATAACTTTTCCTAAATTTTCTTTAGGAATTACTTCTTGAACATAGGTAAATAATGGAGGATCGGATAATGCAGTTGAAATTCCTAAAATTAGTTCAAATACGATGAAGATTATCAAAGTCTCATGTTTAAAGAATGATAATGAGATCCCTAAGATCAATAATGCTACCGCAAAAGAAGAATATAGTCTTATGATAAATCTAGTAATATTCTTTATATTAATTGCAGCTATTACTGCTCCTCCTAGAACTACTCCAATAGAATACAAACTTTGAATATCTCCACTGACTACTGAGCTATATTTCAAAACATGAATAACAACATATGGAACACCAATCGTTAATGAAGTTACTGCTAAATTCAAAAGCATAGCTATCATTGTTAATCTAGTTAATTCCATATTACCTCGCAAAATTTCAATTAACTTTTTACCAGTTTCATGTGCTTTTTCTTCATTTCTATGAGCTCTAAATTTAGTTATTACCGTCAAAAAGATAGTCAAAATTTCAGTTATAATTTCAATTAAAATTATGTATTCAAATGCGATTTTTCCATAAATATATCCTGCCAATGGTAATGCAGCAATTCCTGCAATCGCAACCCCTGTCGTCTGAATCGCATTTAGCTTCTGCAAATAATCTTTAGAAACTATGTCTGGAGTTGATGAAAGATATGAAATTGAGAAAAATCTAGCACAAATATTACTAATGCTTACAAATACTACTGACACAACCAGTAGATTAGTTTTCACTGCTAGTGGGTAAATAATTAGGAAAATTGTCAAGCAGATTACCAAAGCTATCTCTGCTACAATCGCGACATTTTTGCGTGGATATTTATCCACAACTTTACTAATAACTGGCGATAGAATTAGGCCAATGATTGGTCCAATAAATATATTCACTCCATAACCCAAAGCTGAACCTGTTATTTCCAATAGTTTTAATGACAAAGCATAAGTAAATATCGCTGCTCCTAACGCATTAATGATCGTTGTCGTTCCAGCTTTTAGTAACTGAAATAAATTAGATCTTTTATCCCCCATACAATCCACTCTCCATATATTATAATTAATTTATAATTATTTTATCATTTTTTTGGAAAGTTTCATTCCTATCTTTTATATTTTAATCTTCTTTTTTGCCAAAGACTTTTTCTAAATAATTTCCTGGGCTTACGTGAATAGTTTTATCAATTGTATTGACACTATCAACTTTTAATAGTGATGTGTAATCTTCAACCATTCGACGACCATCAAATGCACCTTCTGCAAAAACGGTAATTCCCACAAGTTCAGATTCAAATTCTTCAATCATGGACTTCATACCGTTAACAGTACCGCCACCCTTCATGAAATCATCCACTACTAATACATGAGAACCACGTTTCAAACTACGCTTGGATAATTCCATTTTTTCAATGCGTTCACTAGACCCAGATACATAATTTACTGATACTGTAGAACCTTCAGTAATCTTAGAATCACGACGCACAATTACGAATGGAACATTTAAATATGAAGCTACACTTTGTGCAATTGGAACACCTTTAGTAGCTACGGTCATTACTGCATCAATTTGCTTATCTATATATTGACGTGCAATCACACGACCAACGTATCTCAAAACGTCTGGTCTGCCAAGTAAGTCAGATAAATATACGTATCCCCCAGGTAATAATCTATCTTGGTGTGAAAGTTGTTCAGTCATATCTTCGATAAATGCACGTGCTTCATCTTCATCAATAGATGGGATAAAAATAGCTCCCCCTGTAGCACCTGGTATTGTTTCTAAAATTCCTATACCTCTTAACTTAACAGTACGTTTTATAATAGCCAAGTCTTCACTGATTGATGATTTAGCAGATTCATAACGTTCGGCAAAAAAAGTTAATGACACTAATGTATGTGGTCGTTCCATAAAATAACGCGTCATATCAATTAATCTGTCGCTTCGTCTTGTTTTCAAACTAATACCTCCTAAAATATCCATCTCAATTCTATTTTATAATACTTAGATATTATACGTCATTTTACGGTATTTTCCTAGTTTTTTTATTATTTTTTATAATAAAGTTCGTTTTTTAATAAAAACAAAAATTCAGAGGTACTAATCTAAGAAAACGATTAAGGCAATTTTATACCTTCATTCATCTTCCATAATCTTATATTCTGTAAAATAGCTTTTATGCTGTTTAATTTCTCCTGATTCGTATAAGCTAATCTTATGTTCCAAACGTGCAATTGAACGGTTAAGATTGTGTTGTTTTTCTTTTAGATTAGCTAGTTGCTCTTTTAACAAATCTTCACGTGCTTGCAACGTCGAATCGCCTTTCTGAATCATTTCAGCATAGTCGATTAATTTTTCAACAGGTACACCCGAATGACGCAAGCAAACAATCATTTCAATCCATTCTTGCACACTATCATCGTAATAACGATTTCCATTACTTTGACGTGGAACATTAGGTAGCAGTCCTATACGTTCATAATATCTTAGTGTATCTGGTGTAATATTATACTTTTCTGACACTTGGGTAATTGTTAAGTTCATATTCATCCCCCTCCATTTCAATTATCAGAATATCACTTGGAGCTAGCTCAAAGTCAAGTCGCTTATTCCCAAGAAATATAAATATTTTCTTAAAAAGATTTTTCATCATTTAATAAAATAATTAGTTGCATTTATTCTTTATAGAATCGCATTCTCTTTACTTGTAATTTATATAAAATTAACTTATGATAGGTTTAATATCAATAATTATGAGAAATGAGGTTTTAAAATGAGTCAAAAATTAAAAGTAGCAGTTATTGGTGCTACTGGTATGGTTGGACAAAGATTTATTGCGATTTTGGATAACCATCCCTGGTTTGAAGTTACAGAATTAGCAGCTAGCCCTCGTAGTGCTGGTAAAACTTACGAAGAAGCTCTTAACGGTCGCTGGCGTATGGAAACACCTATTCCTGAACGTGTTAAGGATATGGTTGTTTTAGATGCTAATGATGTAGAAAAAGTTACTTCTAATGTAGACTTTGTATTTTCAGCTGTCAGCATGTCTAAAGATGAAATTAAAGCACTTGAAGAAAGATATGCTAAAACTGAAACACCTGTTGTTTCTAATAATAGTGCTCACCGTTGGACTCCAGATGTTCCTATGATTATCCCTGAAATTAATCCTGAACATACTGAAGTTATCAAATACCAACGTGAACGTTTAGGTACAAAACGTGGCTTTATCGCAGTTAAACCAAATTGCTCTATCCAAAGCTACACACCAGCATTATCTGCTTGGAAGAAATTTGAACCTTATGAAGTAGTTGCTACTACATATCAAGCTATCTCCGGTGCCGGAAAGACTTTCAAAGAATGGCCAGAAATGGAAGGTAACATCATTCCATTTATTAGTGGAGAAGAAGAAAAATCAGAAAAAGAACCTCTTCGTATTTGGGGTCATGTAGATGCTGAAAGTAAGTCTATTGTCCCAGCTGATGATACAGTTATCACTACTCAATGTGTACGTGTACCAGTGCTTTACGGACACACTGCAGCTGCTTTTGTTAAATTCAGAAAACCTGCTACTAAGGAAGAATTAATTAAAGCACTTGAAGATTATCGTGGTGTTCCACAAGAATTAGAACTTCCTAGTGCTCCTAAACAATTCATTCGCTACATGACTGAAGATGATCGTCCTCAAGTTGCATTAGATGTTAACTACGAAAACGGTATGGGCGTTTCTATCGGTCGTTTACGTGAAGATAAAGTATATGACTGGAAATTCATTGGCCTATCACACAACACTGCTCGTGGTGCTGCTGGTGGTGCTGTTGAATGTGCTGAATTACTAAAAGCTCAAGGTTATATCACTAAAAAATAAGCAAAATAAAGAAGCTTTGATTTTACGAATTTTTTCTCGTAAATCAAAGCTTCTTTTTATTTGGTAAATTGTAAAATTAAATAGAAATTTAATTTTACAATTTACCATTTATAATAATAACTTTGTTTCTTATAGTTATCATTAATTATTAAATATATAAATCCAAATTATTTCATTTTTTGTTACTATTATTATCGTCAATCTAAATAGATAAAAAACTCGTATCTGTATGATCTAATATAATTTTTTCAGATACGAGTTTTAGATAAAATACTATTCAGTTTCAATTAATAAATCATTAGCTTTAACAAATTTACTTTCACCAACAAAAATATATTTCATCGCCAAACCTAAAATAATTGGCAATACCACAAACAATGTTGTTAGTAAAATCATACTACCTACTCCAGGATCCATTTGTTCATATGCTGTCATTGGTCCAATCAATCCAGCGAAACCAAATCCTGCACTCATAGGTGTTCCTTGGATTTTGAAGATAGCTCCTAAAGCACCCATAATTCCTGAACTAATTATCACTGGAATGAATAATTTCGGTCTTTCTAACATATTCCCCATTTGAATTTTAGGAGTTCCTATAAAATGAGCAAGGATTGTTCCTAAACTATTAACCGAACTTCCCATAATCGCTAATGTGAAAGCACCAGCTGTAATTCCTAGATTAGCTGAACCAGAGGCAATCCCACTTATTCCAATGGCAGTCGCTATCCCCACTGAACTAATCGGAGATACAATCAGAACTGCAAATGATATTCCCATCAATGTTCCCATCAAAACTGGTTGAAGAATTGTAAAAGTCTTTATCATCGCTCCTACAAATCCTGTTACTAACTTGACATAAGGGAGAGTCATTAATCCTAGTCCACCACCCAGTACTAAGACAAGAACCGGCATCAACAGAACTGTATAATTCTTCAATTTATTTCCAATAACACTAGCAATGATTACTGCAAATGTAATTGTTACGGCGACATTAATTACATCGCCTGTTCCAGCAAGAACATAAGTTGTCCCAGCTTTCTTCACTACACCTGATCCAATTGTTGCCGCTGCTGCAATTGAACTCATTTGAATCATATTCATTTTAAAGAGATATCCCACACAGAATCCAGCCATTGCAGGTAGCAAACTTGCAGCAAAGTTAGTAATATCAATCACCTGACTTGCAATATGTGGCATCACTCCCATCAAAGCTTTCATTAATTGACCAACTAACGCAGATGGAATCAAGGCTACTACAACGCCCATACTAATACCATTTAAAATATTCATTGTCCCTGTTTTTAAGCTAATCTTTTTATTCATATCCTTTACCTCATTTTATTAAATTTCATGGTCACTTCTTTTCTCTGAAATAATAGCTAGTACATCATCTAAACTAATATCAACCATATTTTGAACGGCGACATTAGTATAGAAACCAACATGCGGTGTCAAAATAACATTATTCATCGCTCTTAATTCTTTTAATTGCTCACTTGGTAATTCTTTACCACGTAAATCAAAATTAAAGAAATTCTCTTCGCCTGTAAGTGTATCTAAAGCTGCTCCTGCTAACTTCTTATTTTTTAAAGCAGCGATTAGAGCATCTGTATCTACAACTGGGCCACGACATTCATTAATTAGAAATGCAGTTGGTTTCATTAATGCCAATTCTTCACTTCCAATTAATCCTTTGGTTGTTTCATTCAAGTCGACATGTAAACTAATAACATCTGATTCTTGTAACACTTCGTTCAATGATTTATAAGTCAAAACCTCATTTAATTCTGGATTTGGCTTAATATCATAAGCAATTACTTTAGCACCTAAAGCATTAAACAATTTAGCTGCAGTACCACCAATTCTACCAGCACCGATTATCCCAATTGTCAAAGTATGGATTTCTTTTCCTTTAAGTCCAATCCATCTAAAATCTTGTTCCTCAGCTCTTTCATCAAACAATTCTAAATTACGAATTAATCGCATGGTATGTGCTAAGGCTAATTCTGCAACTGATCTTGGTGAATATGCAGGTACATTCGTTACTTTCAAACCATTCTTATGAGCTAAATTAACATTAATTACATCATATCCAGCAGTTCTTGTAGAAATTTGCTTTAATCCTAGATTCTTCAATTCAGCGTATACTTCATCTTCAACTAAACTTCTTTGTTGAATAACAACACCATCAAAACCTTTAAGTTTAGCTACTGTATCAGCATGTAGCTCACCTTCATCAATTCCAACTTCCACATCAGGATGTCGTTCACTCCAATTTTCAATAGCTTCCTTTTCATCTTCACGTACTGACATCATCAAAATTTTTTTCATCTATCTTACCTCGTTTTATTTACTTTCTTCTTCAACATACTTGGCAATTCGAGCCACGCCTTTTTTTATTTCTTCCATACTTGTTGCATAGCTTAAACGGATATAGTGTTCTCCACCTTTACCGAAGAAAGAGCCAGCAGTTACTGCTACTTTTGCTTTTTCGGCTAAGTCATAAATAAACTTCTTATCATCTTGTTCTAAACCAGCTGGAATTTTTGCGAAAATATAGAACGCTCCTTGAGGCTTAGCACATTCAAATCCTAATTTAGTTAAGTTTGAATATAGATAATCACGTCTTGCTTGATATTCTTTCTTCATTTCTTGACTATCATTCAAGCCATTTTCAAAGGCTTCTTGGGCTGCATCTTGAGCAATCGCAGTTGTTGTAGTAATTGTAAATTGATGAATCTTAGATAATTCTTTTGTTATCTCTGCAGGTGCAGTCATAATACCAATTCGATACCCTGTCATTGCATGTGACTTTGATACACCATTCAATACAATTGCTTGTTCACGTAAACTTTTAGCTAGTGAAGCATGTTCCTGGTCATAACATAATTCGCTATATATTTCATCGCACAAAGCAAAAATTGGTTTATCACGTATAACATCCGCTAGTTCATCCAATTCTTTTTGACTATATGTAACACCAGTTGGATTAGAAGGATAATTTAAGACTACTACTCTGACATCATCGCCATGTTCATCTAACACTCCTTTTAACATGTCAGCTGATAATTTAAATCCATTCTTAGATGTATCAACAAGAATTGGTTCTGCACCTACTAATAAAGCATCTGCAATATATAATGGGAAAATTGGAGTTGGTACTACAACTTTGTCCCCAGGATTCAATACTGAAGTTAAAGCTGTATAAATAGCTTCAGTTGCACCATTTGTTACAATCACTTCATTTTCCGGATTATATTCCAATCCATATCTTTCTTTTAAGAAATTAGCTGCAGCTTTTCTTAAACCAAGTGTTCCATTTGAAGGAGCATAGTGAGAATGGTTGGCTTTAACCCCTGCAATAGCAGCTTCTTTAATATGCTCTGGTGTATTAAAGTCTGGTTCCCCTACTGTAAATTTTGTAATATCCGGAATTTTACTACTATATTGAGCAAATGCCAAAATTTCAGATGGCTTAACTAATTCTAATTCTTTCTTCATATATTTTGTTAAATCTACCATATTAAATCTTCCTTTCAAAAAAAAGCCCCCGAAGATGTTTAATCCTCGAGGGCTACTATTCTTTAAATTTAGTTATCTTAGGTTAATTAAGATAATTAGCTATCCCTCAGATTAATCTGCGAGATCTAATTATCTGTGCTACAAAATAGCTTTCGCTTAGAACTCACAGGTACAAACATTTAATTCCTGTTCAGTGCTTGTACCCGCATTTCTGTGAATACAATCACTGCTTCCAAAAGCGAAAGTAAAAATAAGAATTATTCAATTTTAGTTGATTTTTAATCTCTAATCTCATAATAAAATCTCCTTAGCAAATTGAATACCCATAATATACTCATGTAAGATTAAAAAGTCAACATAAAAGTTAATTATTTTCACATTTAATTTTATAAATCATATCATCCCCTATACACTTATATGTATATTTAATACATAAAATTGATTAAAAATGAATATTTTTGATTATTTTTACACTTTTTATTGATTTTTATTAAAAATAAATGTATAGTGTAGTCAATGAATAGATTATGAATATTTTAATTTTATGAAAAGAGGAATTTACATGGAAAAAGAAAAAGTTGTTTTAGCATATTCTGGCGGTTTAGATACATCAGTTGAAATTGCTTGGTTAAAGAATAAAGGTTATGACGTTATTGCATGTTGTATTGATGTTGGCGAAGGAAAAGATTTAGAAGCTATTAAGGAAAAAGGCTTAAAAGTCGGTGCAGTTGAATCAATCGTTATTGATGCTAAACATGAATTTGCAGAAGAATACGTTCTTCCAGCATTACAAGGTCATGCTTACTATGAAAACAAATATCCTTTAGTATCTGCTTTATCTCGTCCTTTAATTGTAAAGAAACTTGTTGAAGTTGCTAAAGAACATGGTGCAACAGCTATTGCACATGGATGTACTGGTAAAGGAAATGACCAAGTTCGTTTTGAAGTTGGAATCCATGCATTAGTACCTGAAATGAAAATTGAAGATCCTATCAGAGATTTACATTGGTCTAGAGAAGAGGAAATTGAATACGCTAAAGAAAATGGCATTCCTGTTCCTATCTCTAAGAAGAGTCCATACTCTATCGACGAAAACCTTTGGGGTAGAGCAAATGAATGTGGTATCTTAGAAGATCCATGGCAATCCGCACCTGCTGATGCTTATGACAGAACAGTCGCTCTAGAAGATACTCCTGACACACCTGATGTTATTGAAATTACTTTTGACAAAGGTGTTCCAACTAAGCTAGATGGTGAAGAATTACCACTTGAAGAACTTATCATGAAACTTGATAAATTAGCTGGTAAACATGGCATTGGTAGAATTGACCATGTTGAAAATAGACTTGTTGGTATTAAATCAAGAGAAGTTTATGAATGTCCAGCAGCAACTGTACTTTTAGCTGCACATAAGGATATGGAAGATTTAACTCATGAAAGAGATTTAGCTCATTTCAAACCAATTATCGAACAAAAATTAAGTGAATTAATTTACAACGGTCTTTGGTTCTCACCTTTAATGGACGCTATTCAAGCATTCTTAGCAGAAACTCAAAAAGTTGTTAATGGTGTAGTTAGAGTTAAATTATTCAAAGGTAACGTTATTTGCGAAGGTAGAAAATCCCCTAACTCTCTATATTCTGAAGAATTGGCTACTTATACTTCTGCTGATCAATTCGACCAAAAAGCTGCAGCTGGTTTTATCAAATTATGGGGATTACCAACACAAGTTTATGCTGAAGTTATGCAACAAAATGAGAAAAACAATAAGTAATTAGTAAAGGAGATAATTGATCTATGGCGATTAAAAAAATGTGGGGTGGACGTTTCCAAGAAGGTTCCAGTAAGTTAGTTGATGAATTCGGTGCTTCAATCTCATTTGATAAGCACATGGCTTATGAAGATTTAGAAGGCTCATTAGCACACGTAAAAATGTTGAAACATACTAATATTTTATCTGCTGATGATGCTGATAAAATCATCGCTGGTTTGCATATTTTACAAGACAAATTAGCTAATGGAGAATTGACTTTTTCTACTGAACTAGAAGATATTCATATGAATATGGAGTCCCTTCTAACTCAAGAAATTGGCGATGTTGCTGGAAAGCTTCATACTGCTAGAAGCCGTAATGATCAGGTAGCTACTGACCTACATTTATATTTGAAAAATCGTTTAGAAATCGTGATCGACGAAATTAAAAATCTCCAAAAAGTTATTGTAAAGAAAGCCGAAGAAAATGTTGAAACTGTTATGCCTGGTTATACACATTTGCAACATGCTCAACCTATTTCTTATGGTCATTATCTCATGGCATATTATCAAATGTTCCAAAGAGATATTGAACGTTTCGAATTCAATAAAAAGCATACTAACATCTCGCCATTAGGAGCCGCAGCATTAGCTGGTACAACTTTCCCTATTGATAGAGAATTTACCGCCAAAGAATTAGACTTCGATAATATTTATGCTAATTCTTTAGATGCTGTTTCCGACCGTGATTTTGTCCTAGAATTTCTAAGTAACGCCTCAATTCTCATGATGCATTTATCACGTTTTTGTGAAGAAATTATTCTTTGGTGCTCATACGAATTCGGCTATATTGAATTATCAGATAAATATTCTACTGGTTCTTCAATCATGCCTCAAAAGAAAAATCCTGATATGGCAGAACTTATTCGTGGAAAATCTGGACGCGTTTATGGTCATCTAACTGCTCTACTCGCAACTATGAAGAGTCTACCTTTAGCCTACAATAAAGACTTGCAAGAAGATAAAGAAGGTGTCTTCGATGCAGTTAAAACTGTTATTCCTAGTCTAAAGATTTTTGCTGGTATGTTAGATACACTAACTGTTAATAAAGATAAGATGCTACATGCAACTGAACATGACTTTTCTAATGCTACTGAATTAGCCGATTATCTTGCAACTAAGGGTATTCCATTTAGAAAAGCTCATGCTATTGTAGGACAATTAGTATTTGAAGGAATTGAAAATAGTACAACTTTATCAGATATTCCTCTTGAAAAATATAAAGAAATTAACAGCGAAATTGGTGAGGATATCTACCAATTTCTACAATCTAAAGTTGCAGTTCAACGTCGCCATTCACTTGGTGGTACTGGTTTCGATCAAGTAAAACTACAAATTAAAAACGCTAAAAAACAACTTAATTTATAATCTTTCATTGTAATTCCTTTATCTAAAGCGTTCTATCGAATAAACACTTAAAAAGTGCATACTTTTTGCATACTAAGAAAGTTTAAGAAGAATGTTAGCAAAAAAAGACACCTTGCCTCTACTTATATAATAGTAGAAACAAGGTGTCTTATGTTTTCTAAGAATAATAAAAAAACCTTTCTGTCAGAAAAACAGAAAGGAGGTTAAAATGAAAGATTAGGTAACAAAGATTTGGAAACCTTGATACCAAAATCGTTGTGTGAAAACAACAACAATAGAAACACTATTGAACTAGACATCAACAACCATTTCTTTTAGCAACTATATGATACTAAAAAAAATATGTAAAATCAAGTAAAAAATTATGTACTAGGGAGGCACGACTCCCTAATGCTAAAAGTCAGTGGTTGTTGTAGCCTAATTCACTAATCTTTTTTAGAAAAGTGAGACTCTACAAATACCTTTAAGCACTGTGAAAGTACTAAAGCTGTAGGAGCATAGGCATACAACACATCTAAGATTGTGTGGTGCACTATTATGTCTCCCCTTTCCAATCCGGGAAATACTTACTGATTTTCGTGCAAATCTATATGTATTTCGGAGCTCCGAATTTTATTTGTAACAAAAGTTACGTTCTTGATTATATGTTATTTTTAATCGTAAATCAATATCTACCATTATATATAATGGATACTTACTCAAATTTACCCCAAGTACTTATACGCTTACCATTACTATCACATTTCCCAGATACAAGATAGCCAAATTGGCCATTATCTCTAACTTGACGTAACCATACATATCCATCATGCTTAGAAAATGCATCATATTTTACTACATCACCAGGATTTAAAGTAGCAATTAAAGTACTATCGGGTTTAGCACCCCAACGCAAATTAATACTTTCAGATAGTGTAAATGTACCTTCTTCTTTGTACCAAACATCACCTAGATTATCAGTCCAAGTATCATAAGTAACTGATTGTGGCTTTGGTTTAGGTGTATTTACAACTGATTCAGAATTTACTGTAACATGACGCTCTGTATAGAATCCAGAGAAATCACAAGACATATCAACTTTAGCACCGTTAACTGTCCAACTAGAACTAAATTGCCATGTACCAACGTTATTGACTCCTGGTTGAGAAACACCATAATTGGCCACCCATTTATTCTTGGCCAAGATTGCATCAGGATTTAATGTTCCATTCCAGAACCAAGATGCCATACTATAATAATCAACATTAGGATAGCCACAATCCTTTACATATTGTAAGAATGCATTTGTTTTAGCATTCAGATTTGGTGTAATTTCACTAGCTTCTAAATCAACCGCCATAACACTGTCTGTACCAATTCCCATACGTTTGGCAACTGTAACAAAGAAATCAGCTTCATTCTTAGCGTCTTGAATGCTTGTATAACGTGCAAAATGATATACATTAACTAATAGCCCTGCTTTACGTGCATTAATGATTTGGTTTTGAGCTTTTGGATTGATATAAGCCGTTCCATCTGCACTACCTTCTGTTAATTTAACAATGACTGCTTTAACCCCTTGAGATGCTAAAGCTTTAAAGAAACCTAAATCTTCTGGTTGGAAACTGGCAACATCTGCAACTAATTTTACCATATTATTTGTCCTCCTTAATCTTAACTGTTGGTGTTAAATCTGATTTTTCGTAAGCTGATTGAACTGCGGTGTGGATAACTTGTGAATCAAGCTTATATCCTTGTTTCTTCATGGCGTCGTTTACAATCATACTTGCTTCATCAAACTTTTCACGTCCACTCTTATCTTGACTGACTAAGCTAGTAACTGCCATGTCTGCCACTTGTTCAAGCAACGTCCACAATGCTTTTGACTGTTCGGTGGATGCATGTTCAGCCTTATTATCTAAAACCGGCTTGAGTTGCTTGAGTAAAAAATAGCCAGTACAGATACTAGCCCTGTCTGTACTAGCCATTCGATAATATCATTGATAACTTTCATTTTTTATCACTCTCCAAATTTTCAATTCGATTTTTATGTTCAATCAACTCATCATGGTGTTTGTTAACTTCATCTCTTAATTCCTTTAAGCTTTTGTGTTGCTCTTCGAAATTATTATTGAGTTGTCTAATCGTATTTGTCAATTCTTTAAATTGTTGCTGTAGTGGGAATGTTCCAGCACTAATTGCATTGTTTAGTACTTTAGCACCATGTCTAATCAACCAATACACCCCGCTAAAAAGGACGGAAATAACCGCCAGAATTGACGCTATCTCCGCCCACGAATATCCTAATAATGAATGCACATAACTTCACCTGCTTTCGCTGTACTATTCCTACCCACCCACCCTTTCATCATATTAAACTGTTGGAGCTACTGTTGGTTGTGTTGATGTAGTTGTTTCAGCAGGCTTATCTTCTGGAAACATCTTATAGTAATCTTCTTGTGTAAAATAATTTACTCTTACAAAAAGTTGCACATTTTCCTTTGTGAATAATCCTAAATCATAGAAACGTTTTACAATATCATAGCTATATCTCATTTTATTTGCCTCCATTTTTTGCATTAGTTGCGTTTTGTAACATAATTTGTGCCAAAGTTGCGTTTAGTTCGTTATTAGACTTATTTAATTTATCCACTGTTGAAGTTAGAGTAACAACTTTTCCTTGTAAGTCAGCTACTGCTAACATTTGTTGTGCTGCAGCTTGTTCTTCTTGAGTTGGAACTGGTTTAACCTCTGGAACAGTATACTTCTCCTTCCATTCTCCCTCTGTCAAACTATCCCAACTGTTAGTTGTTTCGTTCCAAGTTGGATCATACAAGCCAACACCATTACTATCTACCGGTTTTACTGTTGTAGCGTTAGCCGGTAAATCATAATTATCTGGATAATCACTTACTGGATACATATATCTTTTTGTTTCTTTATCGTAAATAAAAATTAACATCTGTTCCCCTCCTCTATTGGTCTCTTTGTCCATCAATTCTGGTCCATTCTTTCCAAGTATGATCTACATAAGATCTAAAATAAATAGAACCAAGGTTTGCTAAAATTAATATTTGTGTAGCAATATTTCCACTCTCATCTCCGCACTGTATTAACGATCCCCAAAATGATTTTCTATTTTGTAAAGATTTTGGCCATGAACTATCTGACATTTGGTCCCATAAACCAACTATATGCATTCCTTGCCCTACACCATTTAGGCTTACGCTACCACTAGCTCCACTGCCAATAAATTTACCAATTTTAAAATTAGCTGTATCTTTTTGGTTTAAAGCTGTTACTCCATCATCAATAGTTTTAACTTTGTCGAAATTCTCTTTAATTTTTTCTGGTCCATTTGCCATTTCAGAAAAAATAGGTTCAAAATTTATTGCCATGTTTGTTCCTTCTTTCTTTATTTTCTAAAATAAATAGCCCTGTAGCCATTAAAGGCTGCAAAGCTACCATCTTGTAAATTATTCATTTGTGTGTTGTCTGAAAATTCGTTACTGCTATCTAATAATTCAACTGTACTCTTACCACTAGCTGCACTAATGACTTTAGCTTGGATATTGCGTTTATTTCCGCCACCAAACATACCAGCTGGCTCTGTTCCAATTGGCACTAAACCTAAACTATATTCTTGGTAATTAAGCGTAATTATTGAATTAACCGTTAAACTAACTGGAATAACTAACCTTATCCCTCTAGTTTTAACAGTGATCGTTGTTTTTGAACTTTCACGACTTCCATTATAATTAGTTACCCCTAATTGATAACTTGTATTAGGTTTGAGTCCTGTAACTGTATAACTCTTGCTTGAAGTTGTTGCGATTAACTGCGTTCCGTTATATATCCGATAACTCATTCACATCACGTCCAACTCAAAGTAACTGAATTTGCAGTTACATTACTTGAAGTCAAATTGCTTACACTAACTAATGCTTCGTAAACTTGGATCGTCAACATATTTGAAGTCTTACCACCTAATGTAGCTGTGATTGTAGTTGTACCTACTGCGACTGCTCGTAAATTACCGCTATTATCTACAGTGGCTACCTCGCTGTTGGTACTTGCTAGAGTAGGGGTTCCACTTGTTTGATTTGGTGGTGTTAATGTAACAGTAATTTTAATTGTTTCTCCAACTTCAAATGATGTCTTACTGATTGCCAGTGTAATAGATTGTACTGAAATTTGTGCTGTTGTAACTGTAATAATGTTAGACTTAGCACTTTCACGTAAACCATTATATGTGGATACTGCAAAACGATATTTCGTGTTAGCTTCAAGCCCTGTTACGGTATACGTCTTTACATCAGTTACTTCGGCGATTTTGGTTAATTTTCCACTATCACTTAGTCCTTGATAGATATAATACTTCAAAGCTCTTCTACCTCCATTCTAACCTCTCTGTTGTGTCATTTACATAAACTGCCCTTAAATCACTTGGAGCTGTTGGGTAATTAAAATAGCCTGTGCTATGTGATAAATAACTACTGCCTTTACCGTCTCCAGCTTTAGCAGCATCATCATCAACATTACCCAGACTAATCTTAATTGTTTTATTGCCACTCCCTAAATACCAATCTCCATACTTGTAATATGGTTTAGCATCCATGTAGAAATTACGTGGTATGCGAACAACAACTGAATTATTATTTGTATACTCTGCCTCACAAGGAACTAATTTAGTTAATGTTTCACCAAATGAACCAGCACCCAAGCCGCCTACTTCAGTACCAATCGCGTTTTCATAATAAAAAACTGTTGGCTTAGGATAGTCTTTCTGGTTGTGTACGATTGTGATCTTGTAACCATAAAGCAAATCTTCCAGACTATCAGCTGTTACCATACTTGCGTTACGTTCGGCAACCATACCATTGGTTAACTCGATAACGTTAGTACCATCTGGGACTTCGTCCTTATGCTTAACACGAATTTGCCAAACAGCTCCATGCCCATCGTCGTAGTTGTCCCAACCTTTTGTGATTGCAAGATCATTTGCAGCTAATGTGGCATTACTCTGCATGGTTGGAATATCACTGAATTGCCATGCTCGATCGTGGAATTGGGCTTGCTTCAGTGTTTCCTGAATTTGTTTTGTCATCTCCAGTAGTTGATTATACCGAATATACAACCCATTCTTAGGATCATTTACTTCTGCCATTGCATCGTTCAATGATTGTTTGTATTTAGCCAACCATTCACTGAATTCTTGACTGTATGTTTCACCTTTTTCATTGAGCTTGTCCTTAATTGCGTTACCTTGGTTAGTTACTTGTTCAACTAACTTCTTAAACTCATCTATTGCGATATTTGCAGTTTGTCCCACTGCAGCATAGAAACGGTCTGGTAAAACTACTAAAACCATATCAACCGTTGATACAGTATTACCATTTGCGTCAAGGAACTTGAAATAAGCTTGTTCCCAAGTTCCTTGATAGTTAAAGGTATTTTCATCAAAGTAAACCGTACAGCGTCCTTGTTCTAAATTGTCTGTCTTTTGGTCTGCTCTAAAATCTAAATAGTGCCTATGCGCTACTTGGTTTGGATCTACACCACCAAACAACAACTTCATTCCACGTAAATCAACTGGATAACTGTTTGAAGTCACAAATAGCTTAATGTAGTCTTGTGTATCTCCAACACGCCCCTTAAACTTATTCGTAATATCTAGCACTTCATTTTGATATCTCAATAAGTCAAAATTAATATACTGATTGTTCGCTACTGCCATTAATTCTCACCACCTTCCAAATATTGTTCACTAACATTATCTTGTTTAAACTTCGCTAGTTTATCTAAAATAACTTGAAGTTGTTGATAATACTGATTGAAATTATCCTTATCTAACTCTAACTTATTATCTAAATAAGCCTTATAAGACACTGTTACTAAGTTACCCAAATCATCATATTCTTGGTAATCAGACTCGTTTAATAGGCTTGTCAGTTTCTTCAAAATAATATTTATTAACCTTGTGTTCTCACAAATTTGGTTATATAAAAGCCTTGAAAAACTTACATCTAGTTTCTGAATAATTAAAGCTAATCTAAAATCATTATCCAAATACAAATCATCATTCAACCAACTTAAATGGCTATTAACCTCATCTTGAAAGTCCGTCATATTCTTCTGATATACATTTAAAAATTCATGTATATCGCCATTCCAACTAAGCACTAAACATCAACTCCTTAAACTTCTTGCTTGGTTCTGCACTCATATCTACATTTCCAGATATACCCTTAACACTACCTTTACTTGTGAATTGATGCAAGTCATATGGGTGTGTAGGTTTTAAACTATTAGCCAATGTTCCATCATTTTGTCCGTAACTTGGTATCCAAATCGCACCAGGACGCGCTACATTCAAATTGAACTTATCGTACAAATGATTGGCAATATACAAAACTATCTTATTATCTGGCACACCTAAAGCATTGAGTTGCGACATGTAAGCCTCAACACCAGCTCTCATCTGAGTAACGTCCCCACTCATCTCGATGCTCTCAACATCAATTGCATAAAAAATAGGCTGTTGCTTACCTGCGACAACCTGTTGCGTTCTGTTATAAAAATCTCTTGCTTCTTGTTGAGCGTCTGATGTAGATGTAGCAGCAAAATATGCATACACCGCATACTTTCCACCAGCTGAAATACATTTCTGTAAGTTCTCCATGTACTTTAAATCTTGGTGAGCAGAACCATGTTGGACTCGAATAATACTCAAAGTAACATCATCAGCTATCACACTAGGCCAATCAATTACCCCTTGCCATTCAGACACATCAATAATCTTGCCAATGTGCTGTGGTTTAAGTGTATCTGGATTTGTTGGGGTGTTATTGTTGAGTTTATCGTCAATGTATTTCTTCAATGTTTCTTCTAATTCTTGCGTATTTCCACCATTTAGTTTTGAAATAGTTTTAGTAACGCTAGTACTAATTTCATTCATTTTTTGAAGAATATTAGTGTTATTTCTAAGAATTGAATAAGGTAAATTATTTAATGTTAGTTGCGTTTGCTGCGTTGGATCAAATGGATACCATGTAAATCCAACTATCATTACCTCTGTAACTAATTTAACTGTCTTTACTTCTAATCTTCTAATTTCCCCTATATCAGGTTTAATATTACTCGATTCATTAGCTGTACCTGATATTAATGGTTCTAGTTGGAATTTACTTCTAACATATGCCTCCATTGCATTTTTATCATGGAATCTATCATCCGACATATCTGCTGCTGGATGTTCTCCCCATTTTGCAATAGAATCTTTATCTTCAACCATAAAATCATCAAAATACTTTTCTGTATGAGTTTCTTCTTCTGTTTCAGTATGAGTAGTAGGACCTGTGCCACCGCTTTTAATTAAGTCTAATGGATTTAGCCAAGTTCCATCGTTAGTAAAAGATTTCCCAACTGCAACATTGAAGTCTTGACGTGTTACCCCAACATGTAAATGATCTGTATCACGATAACCTATTACATCGCCCGTTTTTACAGTATCTCCTACATTAACTGTTATTTTCCCTGCACTTGAAAAAGCTTCCTGATAAACTATGTTGTAGCCATCATCAGAATGTACAACAACATAATTACCTAATCCGCCCATATATGACTTAATTGCAACTTTCCCACCATGTACTGCATGAACTTCACTTCCTGGGTGATCTACTGAGCCAAAATCTAAACCGTCATGGAATCCATTAGGTCTAAATTCACCACCTGCATTAACACCGAATAATTGACTTCCCATAAATTTTCCTTCACCTACGTCTGGAAAAGGCCAACCCCAATTACTACCATCAGTAACTGTGATTTCTGTGGTGGTTGTAACTTCATGTTCAGTTCCTATTGCTCTAATCTTATTAATAATTCCAGTTGAATCAATATTTAACTGAACTTCACTTGTATCGTGCAGGTAGTCTAATCTTTTACCTTTATTTTGATAAAAATCTTTCTTGTTATAAATTCGTATATTTCTATTATCTGGATAAAAAATAGCATTTTCCCAGGTAGATAAAATCTTAGATATCATATCTTTACCATTAGTATTACCTAAATCAGTTATCTGTTGCTTATCAAAGTTGCCGATAACTTGATATGAAAAACCATTTTTATTTCCATCAAGATAAAATGCTAATACATCGTTAACCGTATATGTTTTTTCGCCGCTATTGACTTCATATTTCCAAAAATTAGCTAACTCATTAGATACATGTGTTGCGGTTATTTGTATAGTTGATACTCCTGCGGCATAATCTATCGCAAGTGTCTTGATAACATACTCTTGACCGTCAAAAAATATACTTGCTTCTACCGCAATCACCTTAAATAAGTCAGAACCATCATCATACACTGTAAAAGATAGTTGATTAGTGTCGTTTTCAGCCCACTGAATGTTAAAACTATTCCATAAGATATTATTTAGAATAAAAACCTTATCTTGATTCCGAGGTTTAAATTTAACTATTCTTTCATTCAACTACTTCCACCACCTTTAGAATGTATAAATGAATGGAAATGAAAATGTTATATCCGCTACTTTATCAAGTGTTATTTCGTTCCAACCCTTTTCTAACTTGATATACCCAAAATCAGTTTCCATTGAGTCATAATTATTATTTTTATAAGTATTAATACCATCCAAAACTACCGTATCATTACTATTTAGTGATCCTTTGAATGCCCAACTTGTGCCATTGGTTGTATTTTTTACTGTTAATCCACCATTTACAGATTTAATTGTTATCTTCAAATCGTGCTTTTGAAAATATGGATCTACTGCAATATCACTAGCGTTAAATATTCTAAAACTCGTTTGATTATTGAAATGATAGTTTAAATTTGGAACGTCAGCTAAATTCAATCCATATCCCCAACCATTAGATTGAGAAATTTGGTCTGACCTTAAATAGCTATATTTAACGCCACTAGGATTTTCAAACGCTACTGTGAATGTTGCCCAATGTGAACCGTCTTCATTAGGAGCTATCGTAAAAGGTGCTGTTCTAACATACCTTACTAGATGTTTATCAATATCAGTTCTAATTCTAAATAGCTCTTTTTGCATAAAAGCTTGCATTATATCATGTTTTGCTAACAAGTAATCTTGCCATGTTGAAAACCATAATAAAAATGTACAGCTTACCGTTGTAGGTTGGTAAGTTGTGTAATTCCACATTTCACCATCTTGCATAACGTTATTTTGATACACATTTGAAATTGATGGGTTTTCATCTAGTTTTAACAAGGTTAAATTAGAAGTAATATCTTTTAAACTAAATTCTGGATTATTTCCATACTTAATATAAAAATTATTTTCCATAATTTATGCCTCCTAATAACCTTGATAATCAGCTAATCTTTGATCTAATGCTTGTTGCTGATACTGTTTTATTTTATCAAATCCACTCTCACGAATAGCTTTAATTTGTTGATTGTTTAATCCTAATAATTGACTGAACATAGCTAATAGTGAATCAAACTTATCATTTAATTCTTTTAGATCTCTATTATCTGATATATTTATGCGTTGTGGTTCTTGATTAGTAAATTCAGAGGTTAATTCATGCATAAGCTGCCATGCTCTAGGCCTTTTAGCTGGATCAGTTGGAATAATATACTCTGGCTTATTATTTTCCGCTACTTCGATTAGTTGGTTAGTGTTAATTCTTCCACCCCAAGCCATACGCCTATGTCCTGAAGGTCCCCAACCTCTCTTTACTCCGATTGGTGGAAAATCATTTCTCCAGTTACTATCATTCAAAACTGCCATGATTTGATCTAAGGCAGAATGAATATTAGCATGTCCTGGAACTGCCCAACTTCTCCAAGTACCAAGTTTATATTGAAATAATCCAATTGGTAAACCTGTTCCGTCATGATCATCATAACCACCATTTTGAGCAGGATCTACACCAGATTCAGTTGATGCTTGATAATACAAATGCTCTATATCACGTTCACTGAGTTTTTGATGCATTAATCTAGCAGCGTGTTTAGCTATCTTAGCAAATTCAGATTTAGCCATTCTGCCAGTAGGACTATTTCCATCGCCACCAGCTCCAAAATCTTCAAATAATTTCTTTACCCAATCAACTGCTAAACTCGCTAATTTATTAGGAAAGTTAGTAATAATATCGTCAGCTAAGCCTTTAGCTGATAAATTACCAATATGTTTTTCAAAGACTTCTTTTAAAAATTCAGCTGGTTTCTTCAAAATATCTTCTGCTTCATCAACTAAATCAACAGCACTATTCCAAACGCCTTTAAAGAACTTACCTATACCATTAGCGTATGCTGGAATACCTAACATTGTAGTTAATTTATAAGTATCTTCACCATTTAAGACACTTGAGCCTTTAGGTAAAGGTACCACCATATTACGTTGTTTAGGAAAAATACCTACTTTTCCGTCAGGTAGTCTAAACATTTCACGATAATGTTCACCCATACCATCATTAACTAGCGCTAAGCCACCTTGGTGAGTTCCATTGACACCCTGCATATTAGGTGTACCTTTAGCATAAGATACTGTTGGAATTTTCCAACTAGCAGTAATTTTAGATGCTCCAACTTTTTCTAATACCCAATTAATACCATTTTTTAAGCCGGATAACATGTCATTAATTGGATCAATAACACCATTAACTAAATCAGCAGTCTTATGTTTTACACCTTTAATTGCTGAAGCCACAATATCTTTTAATGAACCAAATTTATCTTGAAATGTTTTTACCATATCGCCAAGTCTGCCGCCAGTTTTATCATTCAACCAATCATACATATCCTTGAAGATATCTTTAGTAAACTTACGGATATTTTTAGCAGTATCGTTAATATCACCACCTAATTTATCCCAACGCCCACTGGTAAAATCTTTCCAAGTATTAGTGTATGATTGAATAGCATCATAACCTGATTTAAACTGTTTAGGATTCTCTTTAGCCATTTTTTTAGCGACATTAAGCGTTGCATTATTAAGATTATTCCATGATTTTACAATCTTATCTTTACCATTATCAGCATTTTCTCTTAGACTATTCCAACCATCGCTAAACTTCTTCTTGGTGTCTTTCCACATATTATTGGCAGATTTAGCAACATCTTTATTAAATTTATCCCAACTCTTTTGAGTGTTCTTGATACCTTTGCCAGTTGCATCTTTAATTGAATTCCAACCTTTGCTGAAGAAACCTGTAATGTTCTTCCACACTTTAGATATCTCTTTAGGTAAGTTTTTAAAGAACTTGATTATATTATTAAATGCTTTTTTAGCATTCTTTACCAAACCATCAACAAACTTCTTGAATTTATCACTATGGGTATACAAATACGTTAAAGCTAATGTAATACCTGTAATTGCCAATCCCCAAGGCCCTAGCGCTCCGGCTACACTTGCAGCTGCTGCCACAAATTGCTTTATCCACCCTGTAACTTTTACCAAAATAACCATCGAGCCTATTACTTTAACAAAAGATTTAACTGTACTTTGATGTTTAGCTAAATACGCAATAAACTTTGCCGATTGTACTGCAACTTGTGCAATATATTTACCAACTTGTTGAATTCCTTTTTGCGTTTCTTTATCATCTAAAGCTTTATTTAATTCATTTAGTCCAGTAGCTTGAACTTTCACTAATGGTTCAGCCAGTTTTGCTTGTGTACTCTTCCAGTTTTCTTGCATTTTCTTCAATGCACCACCAGAAGTTTCACCAAATGCCTTACTGTTTTTCTTATAATTTTCTGAAGCTTTTTCTAAGATGTCGTTAAATTGGCCGCTTGTCATTTTTCCCGAATCAAGTAATGCGTCAAATGCTTCTTTGCTTTTACCAGATGCCTTTTGTAGAGCTGTAGTTAACCCAGGAGCTTGTTTTTCTAATTTTTGTAAAGAACTCCTAGTAACTTTCCCTGAAGCTTCAATTTTACCTAACCCTGTAGCAAAATTATTTGCTTGGTCTTGAGATAACTTTAATTGTAAAGATAAGCTAGCAACACCTTTACTTAAAGTGTTTGTCTTTTCCACAGATCCAGTTATTCCATAAAAGTTAGTTTGCATTTTATTTACTGCTTCTGCGGTCAAGTTCGAATTTGTCTTTAGATCAGATAACGTATTTGTTAGCTGTTTTATATCATTAGCACTTGCACCTAAATTCTCCCAACGTTTCTTCATTGCTCCAGCAGTTTTTGATACTTGAATACCTGTAGAAATAATACCTTTCATTTGAGAAGTCAAAAGCGTAAATCCACTAGTAACCGCATTAGAAATAAGATTTACCCCAACTAATCCTTTAAAAGATAGGACAGATTCTTTTAATTTGCCCATTCTTCCGTTTAGTTCATTAGCTTTATTTTTCATCCTGGTAAATACACCTGGATTTAGTACTTTCATTTCTGCATTTAATTGCCCTATTGATGATTTAGTTTTTGCCATTGCTGTGGCAGTTTCATTTAGCCTAATTTGCTGTTTCATGTAGGCTTCACTTGTTATCCCTGATTTTTCAGCAATAGACTGTAGCTCTTTTTCCTGCAGTTGGTACTGTTTGCTTAAATTAGTTAGCGAGTTCTTAACCCCGCTTAACTGTACTTTTTTAGCGTCTAATGCTTTACCTTCTGCCTGCAGTCTTTCAGCATAACTTTTAGATAAAGCTTGTGTATTTCGATATCCTTTTTGTAAATCAGCTAAACCAGATGTGTAGTATTCCATTGATGATTTAGCTTTTTCCTGTTGAGCTTCATAGCTTGTTAATTGTCTAGTAGCCGTTTGAATATCTTTTTCTAATTTTAGCCAAGTTTCAGCTTGAGATTTATTAGTTCTATCTAGTCCTTCTTGACGACTTTTTAACTCTTCTATTTTTTGCTTTTGTACTTCAATAACATTTCCAATGCCATCAAATTTAGCTTTTAAAGCTCCTAAACTATCTCCAACCGCTTTATGTGCTGCTTCGCTTGCTTTCCATCCATTAGTTAATGCTGATATTCCAGATGTGAAACTCTTTAAACTTCTAGCTGCTTCAATTGTATCTAGGGTTATTTTAGTGGCCATTTCATTTTGTACTTTCACTGATAAATTAACCTCCTTTCCTCCAAAATAAAAAAGCCAGTTCAAAACTGACTTTTATAAATCCCCATTTTGCTCGCTGATTTCAGTCATCTTACTTCCAAAATCAACATTCTTATATTGTAAACTTAATCCAGCTACACTTTCTTTTAAAGTTTTCCCATGCCTGATGATTTCTTCGTAAGTAAAACCATCTCTAAATTCTAGTACCATTTGAGGATTATAGTAATATTTTTCTTCTTCCGGAACGCTGCTAAGCCCTCTGGTATGATAAATCTTTCTGGATTGTTCATTAAGATAAATTCTTCCGTACTTTAAATCGCTATAATCGTACATTTTACAATTTTTCAAAAAGAAACTTACAATCAAAATTTTCTGTAATTTATCGTTGAAATAAACATTACCACACCTAAAATGCTTGTGAAAAATAAAATATCGGATATCTTTTCGCGTTACATCAGTTTTCGTCAAATTAACCACCTCATGTATGCTAAGTAACCTAATTATAACACGAAATATTATTGTCCTCTAAAACGTCTCAACATTTCTCTTGGTGAAACTTCTCTGTCTTCTTTAGCTTTAGCATTTATTACTTCAACTAATAATTGAAAATCTTCTTTATCACTAACTGATACTGGTATACCGGATTCTAATAGTAATGTTTTTTGTAAAAATAATAAATCGGCTTGTTCATCCTTATTTTTGTAATATTCATCGGATAACAGCCTTAATCTTTTTTTGGATCTTTTTCTGATATTGCTTCTGGCTTTCCTTCAATTCCTTTAACTCTCATTACTACATAATTTAGGTATTCTCCTAATTTTTCCATCGTTAAAGTACTTTCAGCAAGTTCTTTTTCTTTGCTAGATAACTTAAGGATATTTTGCAAAAAAACAAATGCATCATCAATGTAGCTTGCTTCTAAAGTATTAATTTCCAACATTTTTTCAGTTGTTTCTTTTTCTTCTAATTCATCAAAATTGATTGCCACTACTTTTTCTTGCTCAATACCTAATTTAAGCATTTTATTCATCATTTCATTAGCAAGCTTTACATTTTTGACACTTTGTTCAACAAAAATAGGTTTCTTTAATCCTAATGGCTTAGTATTAATTCTAATTGACATTTCTTTGTTCCCTTCTTTATTCGTCTCATATTAATCGTCTCTGTTGATTTTATTTTATTGTGCGGTTACTGAAGTAGGGCTAGCGCTTGTTTGTATAACTGTAGTTGTTTTGAACTTCTTAGGAATGCGTAAACTTTGTACATCAGAAAATCCGCCAAATACTTCTTTATACATTAGATTTAGGTCAAATCCGGGTTCATCGTCTGCCCAAACTTTATAAGGTTGTTGAACTCCTTTATCATCCATGAAAATATCTGCTTTTAATGGTTCTAATGCTTGGAAAGTTAATGTTGCATCAGCTCTAGTTAAGTTATTATTATCTGTTCCGTAGTTACGTCCAGTTTCAGTAACTTCACCATGAGAAAAGCCTTCATAAATTAAAGTCCCATCAACATCTTCAGAACATAACAGTAAAGCTACGTTAGGTTTGTCTCCAGAAGATAAAACGTATCCGCCTTTACCATCAGAAACATAACCTTTAATCTTGTTCAAAACATCATTATTCATATTCAATACTGTCAAAGCTACTTGTGGTTGTTGTTTTCCGTGTTGAATTAATTTAACTTGATTATTTGCATATACTGGGGTTCCTGCTTGTTCTAATCCAGTAATATTAGCTGTAATCGTACCTTCGCCTTTTCCGTCGATGATGTAGATACCATTATCGCTAAGTCCAGATTGTCCCTTTAATAAAGCGCCACTATCGTCAATAGTTGCTAGCCCAATATAACGTACACCATGTGTACTTGATTTAGCCATATTAAATACCTTCTTCCATTTCTAAATTTTTTGAAAAATAAAAAACCTTAGTCCATTGTTTAGTGTCTGGGTCTTTAATCCTATTTCTTGATGTGTCAATTTTCCAACGATTATCATTGAATAATCTAGCTACTTGTATTTCACAATTTTGAAAATCTTCTCCATCAAGTTTATAGAATATCTGTACTTCAACACCTACAAGCCAATACTTTATTTCCATATTGGCATACTGACTAGGTTCATTTAAATACTCAGTAATCAATACTGTATTTTTATTTGTATTTACTTCTACATTACTTGGAATAGAGCCAGAATATAATTCATCTATCCAAGTAATATCCTTCAGTAAGTTTTTAGCTATTGTGGTTGGTGTTTCCACTATTCACCACCTCGCACTATTTTGTCATATTCAGCCTTATTAGCTAGTAAAACTTCTGTCTTGGACTCATTAACAGCATTATCAACAAAATGAGTTGCTGGCATTTTAACTGTTCCATCGTTTAAAAATCTAGCAATATAAGCCTTTTTACCAAATCCAACCGTTGAACTACCATCTTCTTGACCGTCAATGTTGGTATTTTGTGACATTACATATTCTTTTAAATACTTATCTTTTTTACGATTTAACTTAGATACTGGTGTTACTTCTTGCAAATTTTTTTCTAATACTTTCGCTCCAGCTTGTGTAATTCTTTGCTTTTGCTCGATGCTAGGTACTAAACTATCTAAATTATCAGAATAGTTTTGCAACTGATTGATAAAATCATCCATTTTTCATAGAACCTTTCTTTTTTCTAATAACCACATAATCATAAGCCATATAGTTATTAGTATCATCAGGTGAAATAGACACTACTTCATAAGTTTCATTTTTATATTTAGCTAATATTGCTTTACTAACATTGCTATTGTGCCTGATTGCTACAGTTAGCGTATCCTCAAGTCCTAAACCAGTTAGTTGGAACTGCTGAGACATGGTCCGCCTTTGAGGTGCACACCAACAAGAAAATAATGTTACTGGCTTTTCAACTGTATCTCCAGTTAAATCATTAACTACAAAACTAACAGTTTGGAACTCGATACGCTGATTAAATGAAGAATGTAATAACTTCTTAGGCATCGCTATCACCTTCTTCATATAATGCTAATTTCCCACGTAATTGTAAGATTATCGCATTTAAAGTTAGATTAACAGGATAAGTCATTACATCTTGCAAAGCCACTCTATAATCATAATAAGCACCAGCTAAAGCCAAAATCGCTATTTTTTGAACTGCAATAACATCTTCTTGTTGCCAAAATTCATCATCGCCACCTACTGCAGTTTTAATATAAACTTCAGCAGCATTAATATATGAATTTAGTAATCTATCGTCATCATCGCCATCGATTCTAAGAGACAACTTCAAATCATCAAGTAATATTTCCTTATCCATCTAAATCACCTCTAAGCGTTGTTGGTTGCTGCTAACTTAGCTTCTTGATCTTTAATAGTCTTGAATGAACCAGCTACCCAAGCTTCACTATCAGTTGCTACTACGTCAAAACGGTCAATTACACGTACTTTTGTTAAGTCTCGTTTAAATGCTCCATCACCAATATTAGTAGATAGTAAAGACATATTTTCACGGTCAAACAAAGTTACTGCTTGTTTTAAATCTCCATAATACAATGGATGACTTCCTGCATTATCTGGTAACCAACGATCAGCAATTTCAATTACTCTCTTGCCTTTAATCATGTATACATCTGGTTGTGTAGGGTCATGTTGCAATAAGTAGCGTCCCATTGCGTCTTTAACTTTAGATAAAGTATTCAAGCCGGATGTATTAGTCATCAAGAATGATGTTGTTTTAATTGCAGGATCAACTCCTGTATTAACTAAATTAATAACTCCATCAAAATCTGTGATGGTTGGTTTCTTAGGAACTACACTCATTACATCAATAATTGCCTTATTGCGTGTAACTACTACTTTTTTAGCAATCCATGCAGATAACCAAGCTAAAATATTTTCTGCTGTATCTTTCAATAAAGTATTTGTAACAGTAGTAATACCTGCATAACGCTTAATAGCGAACTTGATTAATGTTAATTTTGGATCATCATTATCTCCAATCTCTGCAGTTTCGTCATCCAAATTAGCTAATGGTGTAACGTCAGTCCATTTTTCGTATACACGAGAACCTGTTGGCATAGAAACCGCTTCGCGATTTACGTATTGTTCTAAAGAATTGAATTGACGTACTAATTGATGAATAGCAGTTTGAACATCAGACGGGATTGTTAATCCTGCCTTATCTCCGTTATCATCAACAGAAGAAGTAACCATATCCACAATTTTAGAGTTTCCATTCATCATACCAACAAAATTTTCTACAAATTTATCTTTTAGATTCTTTTCGCTATCGCTTAAAGGCTTTTTATCCTTATCTGGCATGTTATAAACTTCTTCAGCTCGTGCAGTATCTAATTGTTCTTTTAGATTATCACGACGTGTAACTTCTTTATCACGTTGAGCTTTTAAATTAGCAAATTTTTCTTCATCATAATTATCATCAATTAAAGCAGCGTTAATTTGCATGTTTAAATCTGCTACTTTTTGCCCAGATTCAATCCAAGCATTATTAAGTTCATTAATATTCATTATTTTTCCTTCTTTCCATTAAAATAGCCAGTTTCTTATCCTTTAAACTTGGATTTTCAAACTGGCTTGTTGTTTTATTTTGTTGTTTATCTGCTTTTAAAATTAAATTCATTAACTTATTAATCGCTGATTTACTAGGTATATCTTCCATAGAGTTCATAACTGGTTGTTCATCTTCATTAACGAACATAATTTCATCAGCAAAGCCTTTATCTACTGCATCTTGAGCAGTCAACCATGTTTCGTTTGACATCATTTGCAAAAGGTCAGACTGTTTCATACCTGTTTTTAACTCATAAGCACTAGCAATCGATTTATCAATGTTATTTAAAACGCCTGCTTCATGATTTAAATCATCAGCGTTACCATCCATATTTGTCCATGCTTTATGTATCATGATTTGAGCTGTTGGTGCAATTGATACTGTATCTCCAGCCATTGCAATTACTGATGCGGCAGATGCAGCTAACCCTGTAACATTAACTTTTACATTAGATTTATTATTCTTTAGCATACTGTAAATTTCAGAAGCAACAAATACATCTCCACCATTTGAAGCAATATCAACAACAATATCATCGCCTTCAGCAACTTCTTCATTTAAAATTGCTGATACTTTTTTAGGACTTGTACAAGTCATACCAAAATAGTCATAAAACATAGCAGTATCATCATCAACTATCGCTCCTCTAATCGGTATCTTTACCATTAGCATCACCTCCTTTCGGTGGGTTCAATAATGCTGATTGTGGTTCTGGTAAATCATCAGGCAAGTATCCAGTTCCTTGTAATAGGTATCTAGCTTGATTATGTGCTAGCATTCCATCTTTAGTTAATCCTGATAACACTTGAGCGTAACTATCTTGTAGTGGATCAATTGCTGGTCTGATATTATAGTGAATTGTCGCACTTAATTTATTGTTAAGCTCTGATACGATTGATTCCATATACCTAGATAAAGCATTAGCATACATTCCTTTTATTTGGTCTAAAGATGATTGCTGGTCTCCTTGACCGTTTAAATAAGAATTAGGAATACCATATACTTTAGCAATTTGATTACCAGTCCAGTCAGCTTGTGCTAATAGTTTAGCAATATCTGATTTTATTTCTAAAGGTGAATATTCTTCTAAATCGTCAATTACAACTGGTCCATTATTTGCAGTTTGAACTTGCCTCATAAATTGTTTAGAACGTAACGCCTTTAATTTCCAATCTATAGTACCTTCATTTTTAATTTTTAAAATACCAGGTGCCATAATCGCTTGACTTAATGCTGCTCTAGTTAATTTATTAGAATCATTTTTGATATTAAGTTCGTTAGACAAGGCAGATAAAGGACTAATACCTGTCATACCACCATTTTTGGAAAGTAGTCTAAAATGTAAAACGTCATTTTGTGGAACGTTCATTTTTACTCCGATTTTTGGTTCATCAAAAGTAATATTGTAAATTAACCCTGAACCGTCATCTAGTAGATATGCACTAACCTGTGAAGGACGTAAATATTCCCAATGATGATCTATACCGTTAATATTTCGCCAACGGTATATAAAAGCTTCTCCCCCCAACAACAATTGAGCAAATATTGCTTGCCAAAAAGCATGTTTATTTGACGTCAAAGTTGGATTATCAATTATTCCTTGATACCTGGTCTTACTACTGATAATTCGTGAAGATGCTAAGTCTCCAGATAATTGAAAAATTGCTGAATATATATCTGAATTCTTTAAGGCTTCTTTAGCGCTAATATAAGTATCACTATCTTTACCAGTCAGGACATTAAAAACTTCTTCATCACCAAAACCAAATGGAACACTCATTGTTGACGTTTTTAAAGCATTATTAATATTAAATATTGGCATTAACTATCACCTCGCTTTCGTTCAGAGATGACTTCAACCAGCCAACCTAAGACAAATAATATTAAGGATATTACAAACCAACCTAGTGTAGCGTTAATTCTAAAGGCTGTATAATCTAATACAATCATTGCCGAAATAAACAATAAAACGTCTGAAAGTTGCCATAAATAGCCTATAATTCGTCTAAAAATCATCAAAATCACCCCCTAATAATCCAGATTCATCACTCATATACCAATCTTCAACTTGCTTGGTTGTCATTAATTCAACTTGTTTTGACTTATCATTAGCTATTCCAAAATCTTCAAAATGGTACATTGCCTGATACATCGCATCAATAATTGCATCTACCACGTCAATCTTAAGGGTTGCTTTTGCTTTATCTACTTGAATACCGATTTTATCTTCATAAATCTGTGCATTCATTAGTGCTTTTTCCATGATTTTATCGTCAGGACGTGTGATTGTTCCTTCGATAAAGCATTTCTGCAAAAATTTTGTAGGATCTTTTAGCTCTGATGTTCGTTGCCTGATACCTTGCAATGGATAATCAGTATTTAACTCAAGTTGCTTTATTGTAGTAGTTGCTCCCCAATCATCATAGCCAAAAAAGATAACATTAAGATCATTATCATGTATGTAATTTAATAACCAATGATAAACTTGTTCTTCATTAATCAAACCTTGTGGATGACTGGTAATAGTACAATAACCCTGCTTAGCTAATTCACGATAATTTATACCATCTTGTTTTTCTTTAGCCTCAATTGAACCAGCGTGTTGCCAAGGAATAAATGAATGTTGCTCAACTCTCCATTTAGGCACACCATGATTGGCTGAATAAGGATATACAAATGCTATTGCAGTATTGTCAGAAAACATCGAATAGTCATAGCCAATATATACCGTCCTACCTTCAATATTGAAATTAGGCTGGATAGCTCGTTCTATATCACTTAACTTCAAAAAACTATTGGTTGCTTCTGCTAACCATAAATTTAAATTCTTATTTTGAAAGTCTGCTACATTACCAGATAACATATCTGCATCACGTTTATCTTGCAATCCTTCCATTAAAACTTGTTTTTGACTATCTAGATACAATAGAGGATTAGATTTATACCACGTTTCTGGCTTAAAAGTTTCATCTAAGCTATCTTGAGCCCAAATTAATCCTAAAAAGTTATCTGCATCGCGCTTATAGTCTTGTTCCATCGCTTGTTGTATCATTTTTTGATCTTCATGGAATGGAACGCTAGGATCTGGATAAGATGTTGATATCTGAATGAATTGATGATTAGGCACTTTAACTTGGCCTGAAATAATCTTACTAATCTTTTCTCTGCTTTTTACTTCTCCAATTTCGTCAAAAATAGCTGTTGTAAAGTGAAAACTATCATATTGTCCTGATTCATGAGAGATAGCACGTAAAACGTTATTCTTTTCTTTCATAATCATCTGATCGTTTTGAGCTTTAAAGCCAACAGTAGCAGCATAATCTTTAAACATATCTGTTTTAACGATGTGCTTCATCATTGTTTTAATATAACCAAATATCTTATTAGTCTGTTTAAAGTTAATTGATGACACTAAATAATCTTGATTAGACAATCCAAGGCTTTCTATAAAGTAGGAGTAGCACATCAGAATTGCCATTAGGTAAGTCTTACCTTGCCCACGAGCGACAGAAACCATCGCACGACTAAATCTCTTTCGCCCTTCTAAATTTCTCCAACCAAATAGCATACAGAAAATAAACTTCTGCCAATCCATTAATTCAGTTGGAGAACCTGTATCTACATTCGGACACATTGAGGCAAACAACAATAGTTTTTTAGCTTGTTTGACTGAATAACGATAAGGAAAATCCTTTGTATTCTGTCTTTGCAAATCTCTTAGGTGTCTAAAGCAAGCTAGCTTTATTAGATATCCAGTTTTGATTTCTTCATCAAGTACTTTAAAAGCATATCTAGTACCTTCATCTTGATATTTCTTTCTAATATCTGAAAAATCAATACTATGATATGTTCCTAAAACATCATGAGTCTGAGTCAAATCTACTTCCACTAACTTTCACCTCCAAAAATCTTTGCTAATTTTTCAGTTGAATCTTCTTTTTCTTTGCTATCAACCAATTGCATCAATTCAGCTCGTGCTTTAGGGGATAAGCCAAGTTGACTACCAATACTAGTTATCTGTATACTAGCGTCTTTCATCGTTGCAACAGCTGGGTTCTTACGATAACCAACAAAATCTTTACCTACTATCGAACCACTAGCATCTTGAAGCGATTTAAATATCTTAGTTTGAATACCGTTCTCTAAGACATCATCATAAGCTTGACGATAAATCTCATATTGCGAGCAGTACAATTCTACTAATGCAGTATCTATTCTTTTAACTCGCTCTGTACTTTCTAAAAAGGGCACGATTTTGCGCCAACATACCTTTGCTACCGTTCCTAAGTGCTTTGGCGGCGTACCGCTTAAACGCCCATCATTCTGCTGATAAAAGACTTTTTTAACCACTGGCTTACCTCCTTTCAATTGTGGTACCCCCCTAGGTAAAAATTTCAGAAATTGCACTTTTTTATAAGATAATTCCTATGTGTGCGCTCCTCCTTGGCTCTTGCTAGGGCGGGGGATGAATTTAATTTTGCTTTTAATGTAATTCCATTCAATCTATTTAAAATGCATCTACGGCTATTTTAGGGACGTTTTAGCAAGTCTATTCATTTCTAAAACAATCTCACTAATATTTGTAATTTTAGATACTTGTTTCAACTGGTTATCCTTACCTGCGCCATAGTACCAACGTTCCCAATCTGTTTTGAGTCTATGACACTTTGAACATATTGTAGCAAGGTTACCAGTATCAGCTCTCAAGTCTGTGTCATATTCAATTGGTACAATGTGATCTACTGTCTTAGCACTGGTAATCTTATTAATTACTTTGCAATACTGACACAAATAATAATCTCTATTCAATACCAACTGTCTTAAGTTTGCCCACTGCTTACTACGATAGAAGTTATATTGTTCAGACTTATTACTGTTACGGTTACGTGTAACTGTATTGTAGCGATGCTGATATGACTTACTTCTTGACCTTGCCCACTTCTGTCTATTAGCTAGATACTCTGCTTCATAACTATAATGTTGTTGACAATAATGGTCTGGTAACTCCACCATTGTATGACAATCTTTATATCTGCATCGTCTAACTCTTGGCATATCACCCACCACCTTTTAATTTGATTTTGTTGATATCTCTACTGTACCTACGCTTATGTTTCACTGGATATTTTTTGTAGTGCTTTTCTAACTCACGTAACATTTTCAGTTCTTCATAAGTTTGTACTTTTCCGAAATCTATACTATCTTTCATAATTTTCTCCAAAATAAAAAGCCAGCCTGGATAGACTGACTTAATAATTATGACAAATAAAATATACATTGTAAGTTTTAACTCTCATGGTCTATAAAGCGACTAACCTAACTTACCTTTGCTATAATACCATAATAGCACGGAAAGTCTTCACTTAATCTACACTGTTTCTACACTCGCTCTACACTTTTTTATTCTAAATTAAACATTTGTTCCGTTTACATGAAATAAAAAAACGATATACTGAAGATACGTTATATCAGTATATCGTCTCGTTCCTAGCTCATCTCCTAGGAACTTTTTTATTATAATTCTTCTTTCTTTTCGAACGTCTCTTACTTCTAGAATCTCTATTTGGAAAAATTTTATTAATATCAGAAGCTTTATTAAATCCTAATAACTGTGCATTCTTATCTTTAGTTAAATTATCAATGTTATCTTCTTGTCGTTTTATAAGATTTAATAAAGTTTTATTTAACTTAGTGTAGTCGTACTTAGGATTAACACTTTCCATCATACGTTTTATAATTACTAAAGTTAATGCTAATCTGTTGGTTTCTTTTTTATCAAAAAAATATAAATATTTTTTATATTTATTTGGTATTTTAGGTTTAGTCGTCAATTTTATATTCACTAAATTTGAATTATGACAACATATATTTCTAATTAGATTCAAACATTCTAACCATGATAATAATTCTGTTTGATTAGTATTAAATTTAGTAGCAATTATTTTTTTGTTTTTTACTGACATTCGTCTATATAAAAATACTAATTCTCCTAATGTTAATACTTCCATTGCTAACCAGACCGTTGGATAAGATTTCGAATTTAAATTTTTTTGTTCTTTCAAATCAGGCATTCTACTTTTCTTGGCTTTTTTGGCTAACTTCTTTTTAAATTTATGCTCATCTTTTTTTACTTCATTCTTGTTAAATTTAGCTTTATCACACCAATTCTTAAAATCAAGGTATCCAAAAGGTCCATACTTATTTCCAAACAATTCCCCTATACAGTTATGTAAATATATTTCTATATCTTCTATAGCATGTAAGGTATTCATTCTAAGTTGCTTATCACAATAATATCGTTCTAATAAGTTTTTAAATGAAATTTTTTCGTTTTTTTCAAGAACGTAATATTGCGCAATTTCTTTCAGTTTATAATAGCCTATTCTTTTAACTGTTTCTATGTCTCTACGTATATCCTTTTCTACTATACTCACACCATTTTCTTCTAATTTTAAAAGTAAATTTTCTGGACTTAATGGTTGAATGTTTTCATTATCAGTCAATAAAATCACCTACAAAAAAACCTTCCGTCTACAGAACGTATCTGCCACCTTAATGTGGAACGGAAGGGATTGATCTCTATATATGTATTATAAGATATTATTCTTATACGCGTCAATATAGTTATATTTTCATTAAAATACAATATATTGTATTTTAATAATTAGATTTACCATTATATTAATAAATCATCTGAACATATATACTACATATAGTGGTATAAATTAATAAAAAATATTTTTTACTCAATATATACATGTAAATCAGGACAATTAACCTTCATCTCCAGACCATCAGCAAATTCATTTAAAGCCCTTTTCTTTACTTGATAATATCTTGTATTTTCAAAATGTAGTCTCATCATTGCCTCAACTGCTGATATTTTACCTAGTGTATTATCTAATACTACTTTCAACTCTACTGATCCTTTATCGTATGTATCTGCAACTCCATCAACTATTGATTTAGCATACAGATATTTCACTAGTTTTTCTTCATTGCTGTTTCCTATACTTCCACCAGGCATACCACTTAAACTTGGACTTTGTATAAACTCTGGACTTGCCTGTTGATATATCTTGTATAGTCTTGGATAGTAACGTTTGTCAGTTAGAAACCTTGCCACGTTATCAGCCGTTTTATCATAGTCAATGTTTTTCATTCCGGGTATCATTAATTCTTCCAAGCTAAGCACTCTCCCTGTGGTATAATTATCTTGGTTTATGTATTATGCACGTTTCCAAGGGAGCGTGCTTTTTATTAATTCCATTAAACTTACTCCGAACGTGCAATAACATTATTTTGATAAAACAGAGTACCGTCAATGTTTGTTAATTTGCAGTATTCATATCGTCTACCCCATATTTCGCTATATGGTACTTCCTTATTGCTTTCATCAAAATATTTAATGGTATTTGTTCGTTGTCCTCTCCAACATTTAAAATGAACTTTCAAACCGTCCTTAAATAATATTTCGCCTTCTGTATCAAAATTCATGCTTACACCACCCAACTTAAAACCATTAGCATTGTCATACAAATAATTATTGTGATAGTGACGTAACCTACACTTGTTATTAGTTCTAAAAGCCTAACTTTATCTTCATACTCAATCAAATACACAAAGTAGCTTGAAATCATAAACGTTATTCCCAGTATAATCATTCCATTAATAATTAATTCTTTCATTATCTTTCACCCTCAAAAATTATCATCATGAATGTTCGCTATCACAGACACTTTAACTTGTGTTTCTGCTTCTATATGATTTTTAGCTCTGACAATCATGTTGTGTAATTTGTCGTTAATAAAATATTCAACTAAATATAATTTCATCTAATCAATCCTTTCTCATAGTTATAGCTAGCTAAAGCCTTACCACGCCCTCAAAACGTGTGACCATCTCAAATCATGTGGATGCAAGGCGGTGTTACAGACTTACGAAGAACATGTTACGGAGATTTATCTCCTCTCAATTTATTTAACCTGTAACTTTTGTGTATTTAAAAGATGAAGTAGGGTTGAACCCAATCAGTAGTAATAGTTGCCAAATTACTACGATATAAAATAACGGAAAGGAAAATTCACCTACCTTTTCTAATAATTTTTGTTGTTTGCAGCTCATCAGCAATATCACTACCTATGACTCAGCATCCTGCGACAGATACTAAGCCTGTACTGTTTATGTCGTTATTTGAGAGATCCTGATTTACGGTTGTGAATGTATACCGTTCAAACAACGTAACAGTTTTATGACTTGTTAAGGTCAAATATCTTTCTAAAACACGTTTATTTCTGCATTAACTAAGACATCTTCGTCTTCTCCGTATAAATCAGCTAATTCTTCAAGTGTGTTAGTTTTTTCTGTAACACTGTTATTAGTCAAATTAACCATTGCATACCCATCTTCGACGTTACCAACAATAAGGTATAAAGTATTGGTGTAATCTCTGATAACATTTCCGACTTGATAAAGGTCTTTAAGGTCATGTCTTCTATCAAAATTAATTTTCATTTACTTGCTACCTCCTAAATCAATCCCAAATAACATCGCTAAAAGTATTAATTTATCTTTATCATTCAAGTTTTTAACAATGTTATATATGATGGACATCACATCTTTTATATCTCCAATCGATTCATTATAAATGTGCTTTGAAATTAATCTTGACTAAATGCTTAACAACAATGTTCATGATTTTGGTTAATTCTACTAAGTCTTCTAACTCAATATAAGTATCTGTATCGATATCAAAATAATTACGTCTGAAATCTTCTCTACTTATTCCTAATGAGCAACCTTTGTAATTTATCCAAACAATGTAGAATAATTCTTCTACAAAATCATCATCTACTTCATATCCGGCATTTGTAGTATCATAGATACTTACATCTAATCCTCTTATCGGATCTTCCCAATGTTCTGGATATTTTTCTTTTAATTCTTCTAACATGTTCTCGATATTTCGGTTCATAATCAACCCTCCTTTTCGGTGCAAACTTCAAATTATCAGTGCAATTTTTATTATTTTTGCACCGAATAATAATCATCTAGCCCATACTTTTCGACTATCTTTTCATGAAGATCTCTCATACCACGTTGATATTCATATTCTTGTCTGATCTTCAATCCTTTAATGAAACCTGCTAGATAATCACTATCCCAATATCTAGCTCGATTTCTTATCTTTTGTCTTGGTGATTGCTTTTTAATCATCTAGTTTAGCTCCTTCCAATTTTTAAAATCATACCAAAATTCAGACTCAAGCTTTTTTGACATTTCTTTAATATTTTTGTTCATCTTCATCATTCCTTATCAGAAACATATATCTTTCTAATTGTTCCACCTAAGTCAGATGCAACTCTTTCTGCTATGTCTAATTCATCTTCATCGTATATTTCTGCATTCTGCGATTTCTTTACAACGCTAATTGAATTTTGGGTTCTGCCACCAAAATAATAATTTCCAAACTTTATAACATATCCAATAAATTCAATATCCATTTCATATCCCTCTAACACTATAGATTTTAATTTTAGGATTTATAACCCCACGTTTGAGATCGCTTGATAAGGTATAGACTGATATTATCCCGATTCCAAGATACTCAGCTATTTCTTTAGCAGTACCAACAGTCAAAATTCTTTCTTTGTCGTCATAAGCTATGTATGTAGCCTCCATTTGCATCACTCCTAACAGACTATTCTTACACTTCGAACAATTAAGCAAGCAATTGTACTCTAGTTCCTTTTAATTGTTCTTCTAAATATTTAGCAATGGTCTTGATAGCTTCAACTCGCCATAAGCCACCATCGCCTTCAAAGATTGCACCACATGGCCCACTTTGCATTCTAAAGATAAACTTACTTTCTGGTTGCTCTACTTCAACAAATGTTCTATATGGTGCAAGGATCACTGGATTAGGTACCTTAATGTTTTCTGCAGTGGCAATTCCAGACTTGATTGTTACTGCTTGACTGATACCATCATCGCCAGTGCTACGAACATTATCTTCTTTAAGGTTTCCAACTACCTTAAGCAAGATATCTCTATCATCAGTCTTTACAAATTGCGATTGTAAAGCGATGTTAAATGATTCAATATCCATGTATGAGTTGAACTTGAATTCTGGAACAATAGCAGTTGCTACTGCTAACAATTCACGCTCTCTGTCTTCTTTCAAAGCACTTTTTAGCTCGACTGTTTTTTCATCAACTACATGTAAGTATGCATGGTCGGTGTTGTAATCGAGATTTGATGATTTAATATAATCAACCAAGCCAGATAAAGTGTTCAATCTAAGTGGATCCTTAGTCTTATAAATTACTGGTTCAACCAATACCGGCTCGCCATCTTTGTTGATAATGTAATCCTGACCACCAATTTTTAATTGTCGTTCTTTAGGTTCAATACTTTGTTCTGCTAAAAATTCTAGTGCTTCTTTTGTTAAATCCATCGCTCTAACCTCTCTTTTCTTGTAAATCTATGATCTTGCTCTTTTTCTCAATATCTTCGACTTTCTCGCCAGTGTCTGTTCTTACATCGCCTTGTTCATCGATATAAGTTTGACCCTTAACACCAGACTTAAGTTCACTAGCTGCAATCATTCCTGTATTCAAATCACGTCCAGTCATGATCTTAGTTGTAACTGGTGCTGCAGGAGCAAGTTTACTAGAAACATTGATTGACGCTTTAACTTCGTCATAGTCTGCATCTGGAGTAAAATCTACTTTAACGATTAGACTACGTTTCTTTGTTGGATCTGCGTTCGGATCGTTGATATTGTTGAAAATATCACTCAACTCACGCTCGATAAGTTCCTTGCCTGCACCCTCTGCCAATGAATCGATGCTGAAATTAATCTTTACTTTTGCCATTTTCCTTACCTTCCTTTACTACAACATCATCTAGAAACTCAACAAATTTCTTGACCCCTGCCAAATGCTCACTTGTCTCAAAGCATCGCATTGAGTCGATTTTTGGACTATATAGGACAACTATGTCATCTTCGAATAGCTCCCCTTTATTTGCGATGAACTGCTTTAATCCATAAGTGTCATCGCTGAACTTAACTGCTGTATACTTAGCGTCAATTGGCCATTCATCTATAACTGCTCTTTCCATACTCTTTAACCTACTTTCACATAATCACTTAAGTCAGATGGAATCACTGGCATTGGTGGTCTGACATCTGACAGACTCAACAACACTAGATATCTATCGTGTTGCTCACTTACCATGTATTGAAGTCCATCTTTATCGACCAACTTGTCATAACGTTTTACAAATTGACCTTTAGCGTCTTTAAATTCTGCAACTTTTCTTTTTTTCACTGTTACACCCTCCTCAACAACTCATCAATTTCAGCTTCTGCTTTAGCTTTCTCAGCCATAGACATGATTGAATTTGACAGTTGTTTCTTACCTGCATTCTTAGCCCAGTCCGGTAACTTTTCTTTTTGGATCAGTTGCCGCTGATTGTTGTTTCTCTTAGGTAGTTCAAAGTTGTATTCATTTTCCCAACCAGCATTGCCAAACCAGGTAGCACCATGTTGAATAAAATTAGTTTGAGTACCTTGAACTTGAATCTCTTTGTTATAAGATTCGATACCTTTTCTAATTTCTTTATCGCTAGTACCATTCTTTACTGCTCGTTCATAGTACTTACGAGCCTTTTGTTTCCCAACTTTTCTAGGATATAAAGCCCATAATCTTTCAAATCTATCATCCAGTTCTTTTTTAGTTGGTTTATGAACTGAATGGTTTTCCTTAGATACAGATTTTTCAGAAGTAACTTGATCGTTTTCGTCAGAAAATGATCGTATATTATTATCTATATCTTTCTCTTTATCTATATCTATATCTAAGTTACGGTTCGTTTCATCGGTGTTACATTGTAACGCTTTTTGTTCGTTAGCAATCGTTTTTTGACGCTTACGATATGCTCGAACTCTGCGAGCTGATGCACTTTCCGACCCAACCAAATCAGCAGTCACATCTTCAGTAAACTTAAAGGATGTGTCATCACTAAATTCAATCAATCGCTTCTGTTTTAAGAATGCTAGAACGAATTCAACGTTGATTGTTTCTTCATCTAGCACCAAAGCAATTTCTTCAGCAAAGCTATCACCCACACCCGAATAATAGATATATCCATTATTCTCAAGTGATAACAGAATCATCTCTAAGTAGATGACCACATATGTGTCACCCCCTGATGGTTTTCTCAACATTTTAACGACTGGACTCTTCCAGAAATCCATCTGAAGTTTAATCCAGAAGTAACGCTTTTCAGTCATTTTTATTCAGCTCCTTTTGTCTTTTGTATTCTTTATCGAATTCATCCATTTGTTTTTGACTCATAAGCCTTAAGCTTAAAATGCTTTTATCGCTTAGCTTGATACCATGAAAATGGTACTTTTCAGCGAATGCTTTAGCTCCAATGTTGTGAAATTCACTGTGGTGCTTAAAGCAAAGCATTTCTAATCTATGATTTCTATGGTCGATATGATTACGATTGTTTCCCATACCGACCGTATCTTCGTGATTTATCTGCAGTCCCTGTCTTGATCCACAAACAGTACACTGCTTATGCACCAAGCATAGAAACACACGACGTTCTGCATCGATTGTGTTTTCCATTGCTTTTGAATCGAATGGAATGTCATATCGAAAGCAAAACTCTATCACGAATCTAATAAATTGTGTTGCTAGTTCCTTAGTGCAGTTACTCAGCGAGAAATTTCCGTACCCTGTATTGTACGAAAATTTGAATTTTAAGCGATGTTTCACTTCTTGCTCCTCATACCCTGTATATTCCGAAATATCACGAAACAAGGCATAAAGTTTCTTTCTCTGAGTATTTGAAATCATGTTATGATCTGCAGGCGATGCATTGAATTTAAGATGACCTTTTCTAAGATCTTTCTTAAAAGCATCAAGATCATCGATTTCAAATTGCACTTTCGAACCGACTATTTTATTAAATTTGAGTTCATAATTATCCATCGTCATACCTGCCATAGATACTTTCTAACTTTTTCAAGAATTCATATTGCTCCTGCTCTAAGTGCGGAACAGTGAACAATATGTTAATATGTATATAGAGTTGTATTGACTCTATATTATTTTCTAAATCTTTGATATCACTGAATACTTTGTTTTGGTATTCAGTTTCATTTTTGATAGGTGTTGCAGCACCTATCTTTTTTATTTCTGCCACAATCTCATCTCCTTTCATGATGTTCATCTTCATCGCCCCAATCCCAAAAGCTACCGTCTTTCATTGCTTCAACAATTCCATGTAATGTGTAACCAGCAAGAACTGATAATCCTATCAATGTAAAATAAGCTACTGTTGTTAATTCAATCATTTGTCATCTCCCTTTCTGGTATAATGTATATAATTTATTTTTAGAGGTGATTTTCTATGGATAACTTTTATAATCTTTTACCACTCATCATTTCTTTAGTTCTAAATGCTCTTCAATTAATACAAGCTATATGCAAGCAAAGGCAAGAATATCACTTAAATTTGAAACGATTAGGTTTTGAAAGAGACAATAAAGAAAAAGATAGAGAACATTCTTTGAAACTTAAGAAGTTAGAACAAAAATTTAAATTCGATAGAGTTGAACAAGATAATTTAATCTACATTCAACGCGATCTATTGCCTAAGCTTCAAGAACTTGCTTTCAAATATATTTCTGTTACTAGGCATGAAATATACATACATACCTTACCTGTTAGATTTTCTGAAAATCAGCAAAACTTAGAAATGGCTATCTCTATTTATTGTCCCGAAATGCAAGAACCTATTAAAAAATTTCATCAAGTTAATAATGATCGCTATAAATTTAAATCTGATCTATTAGAAACAATGGATGATGAAATTATCCCAACACTTTCCCGTGTATTAGAGCCACACCCAACAAAATATAAAGAAGAAACGTTACAAAAATAGTAATCGTGCTCTTATTTGTGCCGTCTAATAAATCTTGTCTACCCATATACACACACAGCAATGTCATCACTATTGGTATTGCTGCTATTTGTGTTATCTCATAAATTTCTTTCATTACTTTTCACCTCCTTTCTTCTTTTATTCCATCTATACAAATCAACGCTCCCTGCGTACACTATGCACGCTAGGATTCCATAAATACACCACATCATTTATCCCTCCAATTAACAAAAATATCTTTTAACCAGCTCACACCTACGAAAAACACTACATAGGCGATGCAAGCTAGTCCCACCGCTAAAATAGGTTCCATTAAATTCTCTCCTTTTCGCATTTTTTCTAACATCTTCTTTTTTACTTTCTCTATTTGTTTTTCAAAAACTCATCTAAATCTTCGGCTCTGAACTGAACAACCCCACCAGCTGTTAGTTCGATATCCTGAAGATCTTTATTCCTTTTTCGCCATCTCCAAAATGTTTGTGGAGATACACCACAGTATTGAGCTGCTTCTGTTATGTTTAGCAGCTTCTGCTTGTTGCTATTTATTTCAAGCTTTCTAACCACTCTTTCAGCAATTCTTTCAATATCATCATCTGAAAGATCATATTTATAAGTAGCTGTTACAATCATCTATACCACCTACTTTATTTTTAAATCTGCTTTACTAACCTAAACTTGTTTATTTCATTCTCAATCAACGCTGCTCCGTACTGGGTGTATTCCCAACGCGGGAACCCGTTATCATTTAAGGTCTTACGACAGTAGATGTTCTCATTTGAGAATCGTGGCTTGATATGCAACTCATTAGCGATTTCACCAATCTTCATGATCCACTCTTCACTTAAACCCAAGTTAAAAGCTATCGCACTAGCTGTGTAATACTTACCACTGTATTTAACTGGTTCTTGTACTGTTAATTGTTGTGGCTGTTCTAATACTGGTTTTATATTATTGTTTTCTAGCAGTTCTCGAATAAACATCTCGCCTTCTGGAGTCCATTTAAGCGAGCGTCTACCTTCTGGTAAGTAAACTTCATACCCTACATAACGCTCGTTAGCGTACTTCTGATAAATGAACCATTTATTTCCACGTTTATAAATGACTCTCTTATCACGCAAGAATTGATTTAACTTAACTCCACTCATACCGTACTCTTTGGCAATTTCGGTGATTGTGATTAAACCTTTATTACTGAGATATCTATCATATTTGTCTGCTTTAGGTTGTAGAATTTCATTTTTTCTAACTTCTTCATCCAACTTAACTTGATGTTCTTCTTGTTCTTCAATCCAACGCTTAGCACGCTGAACTGGATCAGTAATCATATATGAATCTTGCTTTTGAATGACGTAAGTTCGTTTAATCTGTTCTTCCATTTTGTTAAAAGCGTCAATGTACTTGAGCTTGAATTCATCTGCTTTACGTCCTGTGAATCCCATTGCTATAAATGTAAATCCATCACGATTGAGATAGTACATTTTGTTTTGTTTGCCACTTTTGTCTGTATATGTTGCTTCCACAAACATCTTTTTGTACTGAGCGGAATTTTCCGCTGAGTTAATTTTTGAACTAATTTTTTCTAAAACATCTCTGTGATTTTTATTAAATGCTTCTGCTAAAATCAAGCTAGTTGTTACTGCCTGATGATTATTCATTATTACTAGATCATTCATTTTAATCATCCTTTCGGCCGATTTAATTCGGACTATTTTTCAAAAAAATATATTCTGCTGGCAATCCATATACAGAACACATTTTATTCAGGATTGAAACTTTAATTTTACTTCCGTCTTTTTCATAATCAGATAAGGTTTGATAACTAATCCCTATCTTTTTAGCTGCTTCTTTTTGTGTCAAACCTGCGTTGACTCTAGCAGCTTTCAATGTAATTTTAGGCACTTTAATCATCTCTCTTTCTATTAATATTAACTTTATTGATTTAACATACTTCTGAAACTGTGTTTGATATAATTAACTCATCTCCTAATGAAAGGAGGTGTGATTTTATGAATAACAATTTATCTAATGAGCAAATAGCTCATGATCTAGCTGTTGCCGTTGTCTCTGCTAAAATATCTAAAAAGGCATACATTTCATCCGATATTTCAGTAATTACGGCCTATGAAGATGCATATTCTGATTTTTTAAGATTGTTGAATAAAACCAGAAAAGCTAAATAATATTTTTATATGCTTCACATAAAGAAATTATAGTATTGAGTATTTTGCCTTCAGCTATAATATTTTCTTCGTGTGAGGCTTTTTTTAATTCATTGATACTAACGCTAATTAGTTCCGTAATTTCCTTTTTCATCCTTAATCATCTCTCTTTCTAAAATAATCTAAACTAACATCTAATGCGTCTGCTATCTTGCACATATTTTTAAATGAAGGTTCAACCCCATCTTTATAACTTTGTAAAGTCGTTTGCCTAATTCCTGTTAATTTACTTAATTTGTATCTAGTCATGTTTTTAGACTTAAGTAATTCTTCAAGTTGCTTCCACATAATCACACCTCACTATATACATTTGATTACTACAATATATTGCAGTATAATTTATATCTAAAATAAATAATCTGTTGAAAGAAGGTATTTTTTATGGATAATAATTTTTTATATCCACAATTTAGCCAATCATTAAAAATATCAAAACAATTATCATCTATCATTGAAATAATAAAAGAATCTAATCTCAATTCACTGACTCAACATCAACGTATTATCAAGGAAATCTTGCCAACATATTCAACACTACAATATAGCCAATTAAATAATTTAAGTCATTCAATTAAGCAAATGTACAATTTTGAATCAATGTCTGAAATATTAAAATTACAATCAGACATTGGCAAAAAATTAACTTTATCTTCAAAAATATATTTTGAACACTTACAAAAGATTCCTAAAATTCAAATTAATATACCTAAAACCACTATACATAATTTTTCAGATTACTATAAATCAAATTTTAGAATTCCATTAATGTTAGAAGATATTATTAACAAATCTCTTCAAAATCCTGATAAAGTTAATAATCTTTTGTTAAAAAACATCGATAAAACTCTTTACAATAATGATACAAATTTTTCTAATAGCAGCAAAAAATCTAGGACTAAGAAAACATATTATACTCAAAATATCAACAATTACTACATAGACACTGTGAATATCACTTACCAACTTCCAGCCACCGAAGAATCTAATGATAGGTTCAATAAAACTCCAAATGATGATGGAACAAAAGAAGGAACAACCGAAAAATCTGTATATACTATTCTTCATTTTTTGGATATAGTATTTAAACTAATCACATTCATCTCCATTCTTCCTGATACCGTGAAAGGTTCTACAATGATTTATAACGTATTAAAAAATATACTAGACTATTTAATATAAGCTTCATTTAAGCAAGTTTATTATTTGTAGAACTAATACTACTAATTGAATAAAAATTATTATCTTCATTCCTGTATCGTTATCTTTTTTCATAGCAACTCACAATGGAACCATGTTATAATTTAATCGAACGAAAAAATCGTTCACCAAATAGGGGATTGCTCCCCCTTTGGTTTGTTTCCTAAGCTACTAGCAAGGATATGATAGCTATAATGATTTGTACTATTCCAATTGTAATCATTATTTTATCAGCCCTGCCTAGTGGCTCTTTTTTTGGAAACTTTTTTCTTCTTGGTTCCATTCTTTTCTCCTTTCTTAGTATTCATAAGGTATCACTCAACCTTATATGTATTATTATAGTCCGAGTTAATTCGGAAGTCAATTATTTTTTCGTATTTTTTTGTTTTTTTTTCGTATTTTATCGAAAAAATGATATTATTATAGTAACAATAAATTGAGTAGAGGTACGGAAATATGGGTAGAAATAGATTAACTCCACAAGAAATTGCATTGAAGAAAATTGTTTCATCTAATTTAAATAACTTGTTAAATGGTAGTGCCAAGAGAAAAATTGATATTCATAGAGAACTTGAAATACCTAAAAGTACAGTTAGTGATTATTTTTCAGGTAAAACATTACCTTCAGAAGAAAATGTAAATAAACTTGCTAAATTCTTCAATGTTAATACCTATGATATTGACCCTAGAATGAAAGTTAGTGATTTCAATAATGATGAATTACGTATGTCTCTATTATCTAAATACGAAAAACTAAACACAGAAAACAAAAAGAAAGTCGTTGATTATGCAGACAATAGACTTAAAGATCAAAAACGTCAGCAAAACAAAATCCACCCTATTAATGAAAATGACAATACATATTATGTTGACGTTCTTGGCTCTGTATCTGCTGGGGCTGGTGAATGGTTGACTGATGAACAACATGAAGAAGTTATGGTTAACAACGAACCACCTGCACATGATTTTGCCTTACGTGTAAATGGAGATTCCATGACCCCTACTTTCTCTGACGGTCAAATTATTTATGTTAATAAGATATATGATACTGACGAAGTAAGAAATAACCAGTTTGTTATTGCTGAATTGAACGGAAATTCTTACGTCAAAAAAATTGTTTTTGATAACAATAGAAAAGATTGTCAGTTGATTTCTCTAAATAAAGAATACAACCCTATTAATGTTACAAAAGATGACGATTTTAAAATTGTTGGACTGGTCGTGATTTAATGGAAGAACTTACAAAAAAAGAAAAGGAAATAATAAAAAAGATAGGCTCAGGTCAAACCTTGCCAACTGGTAATAAATACTACAACGATAATTATGTTTTACGTAAACTTGTTGATAATCACTATATTGGTTTAAATCTTGACTTTAACGAAAGCTATATAATAACTGGCTATTATTTAACTGATAAAGGATTACGTGAATATGATCTAATCAATGATAAAAGAAAAGAACGTGTTAATAACCTAACTTCAGCTATTATAACCGTTCTAAAGTATCTTATATCAGCAATTATTGGAGGCTTAATATCCCATTATTTATTCTAACGTGCTAAGTAGCAAAGTATAGCTACAATCCCTCCAAAAATTACATATAATGAAATACTAATTTCCTTAAGTACTCTATAAATATCATCAAGATTGCGTTTCATAATTATCACCTGTTTTTATTTATTGTAGCATATTACAGATTATTATGAGTAGACTGAGTTATTGATAGGTATAAAAAGGAGAAATTTTATTATGAAGAAAATTAATATTATTGCCACTGTTTTATTGTCAATAAGTGTGTTAGGCGCTTGTTCAAACTTGCATTCAAATTCTAACTCTAGTTCTTATAAATCTAGCTCATTAAAAGCAAAAAAAGCTAAAGAATCATCTAAGAAGAAAGCCGAATCTATAAAAAAAGCTAAAGAAGAATCAAAAAAGAAAGCGTCTGAAAGCAAGAAAAAGTCTTCTGAAAGTAAAGCATCTGAAAGTGTTGCAGCCACTAGTTCACAACAAATAATCCAACAACAAGATCCTAATACTTATCAAGAACAGCCTTCAGCACCTATTAAATCACAAAGCCAAATTAACATGGAACGTGGATATGACCCTAAAGGAAATCCTGTAATGCCAGGTTCTGATCATGCTCCAGGTTCTAATGTTTATGGAAATTCTGATGATTGGGTACGAGGACAAACAGAATGGCTTAAAAGTCATAGTGCAACAGATACTTCTCAATATAATGATCCCGAATTGTTCAACCTGAAGCCTATCACGATGAACAATGATAGTGAATACATATTATATTAGTAAATTGATATACAACTCGTCTATTTGGCGAGTTTATTTTGAAAGGACGTGATTTTGTGGTACATAAAAAATTAAAAGATGCATCTGAAAAATTTAAACATATAATTGATAATCATTTAGATGGCAAATATGAGTATTTACCAACATGGCTAGATACTGTATCCAGTAGATTTATCAAAGAAATAAATAACGATTATCCAAATGGCTACTATCATTATAAACGTGGAACAATTATTAGAGTGAATTTTGGTGTAAATATGGGTAGTGAATTTTCTAATACCCATTTTGCGATAGTATTAGATAAAAAAGATAACGCTAAGAAAAGGACTCTTACAGTCTTACCTTTAACATCTAAGCAAAAGAAAGGTAGGTATTCTTTAGGGAAAGAAGTATTTAATCAGACAACTACCTTATTAGATCTTCAAACAAAAATATTATCTGAAAAAGCAGAAAAAAGTCTAAAAGATGAAGAAATTAATTATCAACAAGTTAAGCAATTAAGTAGTGAGATAAAAATGTTAGCAAAAGTCGCCTTTATTTATTCAAAATATAACAAAAATACTTTTGTGAGATTATCAGATATTACCACTATCAGTAAATTTAGGATTCAAAGAATTAATAAATTTGATCCATCCGGAAAAATTAGACTCTCTGAACAACAGATGCGAGAGATAAGTAATGAGTTAATGAAATTATATATTAAATAAATATTATTTGACTATTTAAACATGGCAAGTTAAACTTAAGGTACTGGGAGTATAGCTCCACATATTTTATTTACGCGGGAATATAGTTCCCCATTGCCTTATGCTTGTCTTGATAGCATAAGGCTTTTTTATTTGCTTTACTATATAGGCAAAACAAAAACTTGTCTAAAGGAGGACGTGATTTGATGGATAGTAATACTTATTTTGACTTAGATAATTTAACTGATTCAGAAGTTAAAATTCTTATAGAAACTATGAAAGAACTTTTAGACAAAACCATTCAAAGCGAACCACTTATTGGAAAAGTGAATAATGATTATAGGGTTAAAGACTACTTAAATTCCATTGAATATATTTTACATATCTATCGTGGAAAATTTGAACCTAATAGATATTCCATGCATATTAGATTTACTCAAAATCATCTTCATTTAGTTAGACTCTGCATCAATGCTAGTAACAATCATATAAATAAATCAGACAAGACAAATGTAGGTAGAAATCATATTCATATTTATGATAGTTTTGAAGAAGATATGAACTATGCTTATAATTTAGATAATTATATTTTTGATTCAACAGATTCTTTGATAGAATCATTTTATAAATTTTTAGACTTCTTGAATATTAAAGATTTACAGAAAGGAGACGCTACTAATGATAACAGCTGAAGAATTAAAAGATAATTATATTAGTTGGATTAGGAAATCTTATGACTACAGCCAACTAGATAATGGTGTAATTAGAATTGATACTCCTTTTATGGATAATATGTCAGATGGCATCATTATCTATGCAGTTCAAAATTCGGATAATACTATTATGCTGACGGATGACGGATGGACTTTAGATAATTTAAAATCGCGTGGAGTTTTTGTAAATAAATCTAGACCTAGAAAAAAGTTGTTAGAAAAACAATTAAAGATATACGGTATTACACTTGATAACAATGATTTGATGATAACTACTGAATTAAAAAAATTCGCTGAAGCTAAGCATCGACTTCTGCAAGCTATTTTATTTGTAAATGACATGTTTATGCTATCTAAACGCAATACTTCTAATATTTTCTTAGAAGATGTTGATAGTTATTTTGTTGATAATCATATTAGAGTTTTAAGAAATGCTTCATTTATTGGTAATAGTGGTCTAACACATAAATTTGAATTTAGTATAGCTGGATTTGAAGATGAAGTACCCTATCGCTTAATTAAAATAATGTCGTCCTACAATAATCCAATGTTTGCTAAATCTATTGTTACTGATGTTGAACAAACACGTTATTCTAATAATGTAGAAACTAATACTAATTTCTACGTATTTATTAATGACTTCAAAAATAAGGAAAAAGTAAATCCTAATGAAGAAATTATAAATTTATTTAAGAGTTCTGATATTCAGCCTATATTATTTTCTGAAAGAAATGACTTCGTCGATACTTTTAAAGAATAAGATAACCCGTCGAAATCGACGGGTTTTACTAGAACTAAAAAAGAACATACATTCATATTGACCAATACACTGAAGTCATTAAAAGCTGTGTGTTGCTAACATCTTCTTTTTACTTTCAATTTAATTTTGGAGGTAAATATTATGGCAACATTTAGAAAATACAAGACAAAGAAAGGTATATTGTGGCGTTATCAGATTTTAGTTGGTACTGATACAGTAACTGGTAAACGTAAGTATAAAACTAAGGGTGGTTTTTACACAAAGAAAGAGGCTAAATTAGCAGCTGATGAAATTGAGAAAAAAATAAGTAATCCTACTTTTCTAGACAATGAGAATATAACTTTTGGTGAAGTGTATGATCGTTGGATAGTTAACTATAAATTGACCGTTAAAGAGTCTTCTTTCTATACTGTTGAACTACAGTATAAGTCTAAGATACTTCCTATTTTAGGCAATAAAAAAATTAACCAAATCACTACTATTGAATGTCAGGACTTGATTAATTATTGGTACTCTATTCCCTTGAAGAACTATAAAGCTATATTCAATTTAATAACTAGAATTTTCAAATATGCTAAGCAATTAAAAATAGTAACAGATGATCCCACGTCATCAGTTATTATTCCTAAAGCTAGCAGACAGTTTAATAACTTAGAACATTCTAGAAATTATTATACCAGAGATGAACTAAAAACGTTCCTTGAATATGCTGAGAAACATGAAAAACACAAAATCTATGTACTTTTTAGATTATTAGCATTTTCTGGTATGCGAAAAAGTGAGGCTTTAGCTTTAACATGGAATGATATTGACTTTGAAAAGGCACAAATTACAATTAACAAAACTATAATATTGGTATCTAAAGTTAAAGTTACAACTCCAAAAACGAAAAGTAGTAATAGAACTGTTTTTATTGATAAAAAGACAGTATCCATTTTACGTGAATGGAGATTGAGCCAAAAGAAAGAACTACTACAAAAAGGGTTCAATGCTTTATCTCCTAATCAACTTGTTTTCCCTGACAAAAATAACCACTACATTATTCCTACTACAATTAGTAAGATGATGAACAGAGTTTCAGAAGGTAGTAACTTACACCATATAACAGTTCATGGTTTAAGACATACTTATGCGACTTTAGCTGCACAAGGTGGTATGTCAGTTAAGCAACTTCAAGCCCAATTAGGACATTCTAAAGTTGAAATTACATTAGATGTTTACACTTCAATTACTGATGAGCAACGAAAAGATACTGCCAATCAATATACTTCCTTTGTTAATTTCTAACAAAAAATGTGCATACTTGATGCATACTTTTTCGTTATTTTGAGAAATATATAATCGCATTTAAATATTTCAAATATCTCAAAAACATTATTAAATCAACGGTTATGAAATGTTGTGGAATGCTGTGGAATACCATTTCAAAAAACAACTTAATTTATAATCTTTTTTCATGAAAAAAGCAGCAAGTTCGTCTTGCTGCTTTTTATTATGGTTATCTTCTTTTTTCAAACTTAGATAATTGCCCTCTAAATTCGGCACGATATTTCCTAACATCAGAGGCATCACTCTTCACATAAGAATCTACTTTTTCATTATGTTCAACTTTATCTAAACCAATCAATTCTTCTTCACTTGTAACTCTCATTTTAACTAATTTTTTACAACAAACTACTAAAATCGTAGATAAAATGATTACAAAAATAATTGTACAAACAGTTCCTAAAACTTGAATTAAAAACAAGTGCACCCCACCATATAATAATCCACTCTCAGAAATGTTTGAGTTTATTGCTTTATTTGCAAACACGCCTGTTAAAATCGAACCTAAAATTCCTGAAATTCCATGACATCCAAAAGCATCTAGAGGATCATCATATTTTAGTTTGGGCTTTATTTTTTCTACAAAAATAAAACTTACAATACTGCACAAAACTCCTATTATGATTGCTCCTAAAGTTGAAACATATGCTGCTGCCGGGGTTATCCCAACTAAACCACATAATGCTCCTGTACAAATTCCTACTAACGATGGTTTGGAATGAAATTTAAGATCCAATATCATCCACGCTATTAAGGAAGCACCAGTGGAAACCGTAGTTGTTAAGAAAGCTTGAATTGCCACTTTATCTATTCCTAAAGCTGAACCAACGTTAAAACCATACCATCCTATCCAAAGTATACTTGTTCCAAGTAATACCCAAGGTAAATTGTAGTGTTCGCTGTTTTCAATATTATATTTAATTCTAGGCCCTAAAAATATAGATAGCACCAATGCAGTTATACCTGCATTAATATGTACAACTGTTCCACCAGCAAAATCTAGCATCCCAATTTTTCCTAATAAACCATTAGGACTCCAAACCATATGTACCATTGGATAATATACAAAAATCGACCATAACGATACAAATAAAATTAAAAAGTTAAATCTCATTCTCCCAACAACAGCTCCAACAAAAAGTGCTGGTGTAATAATCGAAAACATCATTTGAAATACTAGATATGTACCATTATCAATACCTAAACTTTTAGAATACATCTTCGTTAATTCATATCTGCTTAGAAAGAAACTATGTCCCCAACCAAATATCCCAGATACATCTTTTCCAAAGCAAATTACATAACCTACAGAAACAAAGAGTAGAATCGCTAAACCACTAATAACAAAAACAGAAAACATGGTATTAACGACATTCTTTTTAGAAACCAATCCTCCATAGAAAAATGCCAAACCGGGGGTCATAAAAAATACCAATATTGTCGAAATGAGAACAAAAGCTGTGTTTGCCTGATTAATCATAAAAAGCCCTCCTATGCCTTTGATGTCAAAAATTATAACATCAAAACAAATAAAATCAACTTCATTTTTAGATATATGTAACTTTTTATGACATAAAATATTAAAATTATTCTATTCTTTTCCTTATTTTCTATCTAAGTAATTTAACTTTTAAAATTCACTTTTCCTAAGTATAATATAAAGTAATAATTACTGATTAGAAATTAGGTGAAACTATGGAAATTTCGGAAAAAGCCCCTGCCAAACTTAATCTAAGTCTTGATACCCCTTTCCGTCATCAAGATGGCGAGCCCGAATGGCGTATGGTTATGACAGCAATCGATTTATCTGATTATGTTCATATTAAAACTATTCCTAACAGCAAAGAGATAACTGTACAAACTAATACCGGCTTTTTACCTTGTGATCAACGAAATTTAGCTTACCAAGCAGCAAAGCTTCTGCAATCTAAATTGAACAAACCAGAAGGCGTGGAAATAGAGATTGATAAACATATCCCTGTTTCCGCAGGTATGGGTGGTGGATCTGCCGATGCAGCTGCAGTTTTAAGAGGTTTAAATAAAATTTGGAATTTAAATATATCACGTGAGGAGTTAGCAAAATTGGCTCTTACAATCGACTCTGATGTTCCATTTTGTGTATATAGCGAACCTGCCTTAGTAACTGGACGTGGAGAAGAAATTACTCCGATAGGTCCACTTCCACCAATGTGGTTAGTCATCGCTAAACCTCAAGCTAGTGTTTCAACTCCTACAATATTGCGACAAATTCATGAACAACATTTAAATCACCAAGAAGTTCAAAATGTTGTGTCCGCAATTAAGCAACAAGATTTCGATAAAATGTGTCGCCATATGGGGAATGCATTAGAACCCATTACTATGAAAAAGTGCCCTGACATTATTAAAATCAAAGACAAAATGTTACAATTTGGAGCTGATGCTGCTCAGATGAGTGGCTCTGGCCCAACTGTCTTTGGCATTTCTCAAAAAAAATCTCGTGCTACTCACATTTATAATAGTTTACGTGGTTTTTGTAAAGAAGTTTATCTTGTTAGAGCATTAGATTCGTTAACGACAAAATAAATAGGTTTGGCATCTTCGCCAAACCTATTTATTTGCTGTTATTTCAAGTCATCATCCATATGTTCATAGATCATTTTATAAACAATTTCTGCATCTTCTTCATTTTTGCTGAATACAACTACTGTATCATTCCCTGCCAAAGTTCCTGCAATCTCAGCCAACTCTAAGTCATCTAATTTCGCAGCTAAAATATTTGCGTAACTTGAATTCACAGTTGTTCTAATTAAATTAATAAAGTTTATTTGTTGAATTCCTAATACATTATCATTTATTTCTTGAAATAGACGTTCGTAATTTTTTTCTCCCTCTACCTTCATTTGCTTATAATATGTATTTCCATTTTGGTCACTTACTTTTACAATATTCAAAATTCTCATGTCTCTTGAAATTGTAGCTTGTGTAACCTCAACTCCTTCAGCACGCAATAATTGTTGCAATTGTTCTTGAGTTGTTATCTTATTATCAGCAAAAAGTTGCTCCATCAATTCTCTTCTAGCTATTCTATTCACTTTGACACCACTTTCCTTCCTGCAAATTAAGTGATAGTAATTATTAGTCAAATTTTCTCAAATATTCTGATAACTTTTCTAAACCTTGTTGTAGAATCTTAGGATTACAACAGTATCCTAATCTTGCATGTTGTGGTCTATCAAATGCAGTTCCCGGAACTAACAAAACACCTTTTTCTCTCAGCAAATCTTCACAAAATGAATAATCATCTTGAGGAATATCTAGCTTTATAAATGATGTAGAAACGGAATGTGGTGTACACCAACTTACTCGAGGCTCTGTTTTTAACCAATTTTCTACTATTTTCAAGTTATTCTTGACGATTTCTTCATTTCTTTGTAGAATTTTATCTCTATTTCTCAGTGCATGGACTGCCAAAGCATCATTTAATACACCACCACAAATAACTGTGTAATCACGGAACTTTCTAAATATATCCGCTACTTCTTTATTTGATGCTGTCCACCCTATTCTCAATCCAGGTAAAGAAAATGTCTTTGATAAAGAATTTGTAGCAATCCCTTTATCATACATATCAACTATCGAAACATATTTTCTATCTTTATTTAAAGGCATGTATACTTCATCAACTAATATATATGCATCCACTTCTTTAGCGATTTTAACAACTTCTTCCATAAAATCAGTGTCAAACACTGTTCCAGTCGGATTATTGGCATTGTTTAAGCAGATTAATTTAGTTTTAGGAGTTACCAATTCCTTCAATTCATCTATTTTAAAACTCCAGTCTTGTTTCTCATCCAAGTTCAACAATTTTACCTTAGCTCCTAAAGAACGAGGAATATCATATAATTGTTGATATGAAGGAATCATCGAAATCACTTCATCCCCAGCCTCAACCAAAGCATAGATTGCTAACATGTTAGCACCAGTTGCACCATTAGTCTGCAAAATATTATCGGCGGGCATATTTTGATATAGTTCTGCTACTAATTCTTTAAATTCAGGTGATCCTTCAATCCAACCATAATTTAATTTATCAGTACTATGTTGAGCAAAAAAATCCTCCACCTTTGTACCATCTAAACCAATTAATTCTTCTAATGTTAAAGAATCAATTGAACTTTGAGATATATCATATTTAGCACTTTTTTCCCACTTATTTAACCAGGCTTCTACACCAAATTCAGGAAGGTTCATCTTACATCCCCCTTATTTTTCTTTTTCCCACAATATTTGTTCTATTTCCTTTAAAACTTTCTCATCGCTATGCAAACCTGAATGACTTGTATCTTCAAAAGTCATCTGGCTATAATAGGCCCATTTAGGATTTACTATTTTCTGAAGAAATTCTGATTGTACATGTGGTACCGAACCATCAGTATTCTCATTTTTTATCTCACCTAGGAAATTATAGAACTTTATTTTCGCTCTAAGTCTCAAATACTTAGTTTGCGCTACTAATTTTTGATAATTTCCATCAGTTGAGTGAATTTTCTTAGCTTTTTTATAACTAATATCATCAAAGCTCTCCTCTACTGGAACACCTAATAATATTACTCGAGAAAACTTTATCTCTTTTTGAAGTTTACTAGATCCAGCTAAGGCATGCAACCAAGCACTACCACCCCAAGAATGGGCTATTACATTCATTTTATTTATATGATATTTATCATGTAAAATCAGCATTACATTAGTTAACCATTTTGTTTGTGGTCGGTAACTAACAGTATAATTCCAATCAAACAAAACTTGTATCATCGCATTTTTCTTATTTTTTACAGTTCCATGTACTTTTACTTTTCCTGTTGGGCTAACATGAATTGTCATTGTTTTTTGTGCAACATTTTCATCTTGATATGTATCTATCATACGATTATATGTCCACTTATTTCCTGCCCAACCTGGAATCAATAAAGTTGGTGTATCACTATAATTTATATCATTGAGTAACTTATCTTCTCTCAATGGTTTGTTTTTACTAGGTAATAGACTTGTAATTTGAAATCCTACTAATACAAGTAAAATAATCAATACTATCTTTAAAATTATTTTTTTCACACCCCATCACCCGCATTTGTTCTGTAAAAAAGGCTGGGATAAAATCCCAACCCTATTATTTATCAATATTCTCTATCTCTTTTTTGGATGTCATCTTAACCAAAATTCAACTCAATGTTCTTAGTCAAAATATCGGTATAACTATAAGATACTCTTTCAACTGCATTTTCATCATGATTTAACTCGATTATAAAAACCGAAGGAAAAGTTTCACGCAAGACACCATGTCTAGTTTTTGACTTCTTACGTCCAAGTCGTGAGGTTATAGTTAGTGGTTCACCAATTTTGCCATCCAACTTAGCCTTAATGCTTGTTATTGTAATTGGCATATGTCCACCTCTTTGAGAGATAGTATACCATAGTCAATCAAAATAATCAATTCTATCACATTTTAGTTTTAGACTCAAGCTATTATTTTAATTAATCCCCATTTTTACTAGAGCATCTGATAAATTTATAAAGTCAGCTACTGTTAATTTTTCAGCTCTTATAGATTGTTTAATATCTGCAACTTCCAAAGCTTGTAACATTTTCTCTTTAGTTTCAGGATCTTTTCCGTAAAGGCTTTGAAGATTATTCCATAAGCTCTTTCTTCTATGCATAAAGCTGCCCTTAACTAATTTCTTAAAATGCTTCTCATCTTGTGGTTCTTTAGGTTTAACTTTCTTTTTATTCAAAACAATAATTGCAGAATCCACATTAGGTTGTGGCACAAAGACTGTCTTAGGAACAATAAAAGCAATTTCTGAATCCATTTCATATTGAACCGCAACAGATAAAGAACCGTATGCCTTTGTCCCAGGATTTGCAGCTAATCTTTCAGCTACTTCTTTTTGCATCATTACTACAATTGTTTCAAATTCAATTCCCGAATCTAATAAGTGCATCAAAATAGGTGTAGTAATGTAATATGGCAAATTAGCGACTAATTTCAACTTATGACCAGGTTCAAAATGCTCAGCTATCAAAGCCTTCAAGTCTGCTTTTAAAATATCTTGATGGACCACTTCAACATTTTCATATGGTGATAAAGTATCCGCCAAAACTGGTAGTAATCTATCGTCAATTTCCAATGCCATAACTTTGTTAGCTCTTTTTGCTAATTGCTCTGTTAAAGCTCCAATTCCTGGTCCAATTTCAATTACATTATCTTCCTCACTGACTTCTGCTGCAGCTACAATATTTTTTAAAATATTAATATCTGTTAGAAAGTTCTGACCTAAACTCTTTTTAAACGTCAATCCATATGTTTCCATAATTGCTCTTGTACGTGTTGGATTAGCAATTTCAGGTAATTCGTTTGCCATTATTTCACCTCTTAATAGTTATCTTCATTCTTTATATATTCTAGTGCTTTTTTTAACTCATCTGGTGTTATTTGGAATAATTTCAAGCGCTTATACAATTGTTTCCCATTTGTATAGCCTATTCTTAAATATTCACCTAATCTTCTGCGATATTCTTTAGCTTGTGGTCCAGATGTTAATCCTGCTACTGCTAAATCTTCTCTTGAGATTAGTGGCTCTCCATCAGGTACTTCTGTATATAAATGGGCAAGAGCCTCTCTTATCGCTTCAGGGCTAGCATGTTCTACACCTAAACTACCTTTATGACTAGGAGCTGCATCATGCTTTGTCAGAAATGCATGTTTTACTCCTGGAACAGCTTCTGTAATTATCTTACGTATCTTTTCTCCAGAAAAATCAGGATCTGTAAAAACAATTACTCCACGTTTATCATATAAATCTTCAATTTGATCTAAAGTTTCGTCACTTATTGCCGATCCTCTTGTTTCTAAAGTATCAGCATTAACTGCCATTTGAATTCGTTTTGTATCATCTTTTCCTTCAACAACAATTACTTCTTTTATCTTCATTTTGTCGTTCTCATTCATTAATCTTTAAAACTCTTTCTGTATTTTTTCTTGTTATTTCAGCTAATTCTTCACTTGAAATTCCTCTTTTTTCTGCAATAAATTCAAGTGTATATCTTGTCATTGCTGGTTCATTCATTCTATTTCTATATGGCATTGGAGTTAAGTAAGGTGCATCAGTTTCAACTAACATATGCTCCAATGGTGTCATCATCATTGATTCTTGAACATCCTTGGCACTCTTGAAAGTCACTACTCCACTATATGACAATTCCATGCCTAAGTCCAAAAATTTCTCAGCCCAAATGGCATCACCATTAAAGCTGTGCATAATTCCGCCATTTTTTTGAATATTCATATTCTTTAAAATTGCATAACAATCTTCAAATGCATCGCGATTGTGCACACTTATTGGTAAATTAAGTTCTTGGGCCAAAGCTATTTGCTTTTCAAATACTTCATGTTGTACTTTTTTAGGGGAATCATGGTAATAATCCAAACCTATTTCTCCCACAGCAACAAACTTTTCTAATTCCAAATATTTTCTTAATTCTTGTTCATACTCTGCATTGTAATTTAATGCATCTTCAGGATGACACCCTACCGCACCATAAATATGAGGATATTCTTGAATAATTTCTTGTAATTTTTTTCTACTGTCATCATCATATCCAATAACCAACATTTCAGTGACATCAAGTGCCTTGGCTCTTTCTATTACGTCAGGAATATCATTATCAAATTCATGCGAATTAATATGTGTATGCGAATCAAATATTTCCACTGTAAATTCCTCTCATAATCTTCTATTTTACTTCTACAATCTTAACACACTTTTTTATTTACTAGCATTATTTTCACCAAACAAAAAAACACTAACTTGTAAATTAAATTACAAATTAGTGTTTCTTGAATCATTATCCTACTAATGAACCATTTGGAATATTTTCTGAAACTGTAATTAATTGGACTGTTTCACCAAATTCTGCTGACAACAACATTCCTTGGCTAACTTCGTCTCTCATCTTACGAGGTTTCAAGTTAGTTACAGCAATAACTTTCTTTCCAACTAGTTCTTCTGGATTTGGATACCATTGAGCAATTCCAGAAAGAATTTGTCGGTCACCTTCATCGCCTGCATCCAATCTGAATTTCAAAAGCTTATCAGCACCTTCAACTTTAGACACTTCTTTAATTTCAGCAACTTTCAATTCAACTTTATCAAACTTATCAAATTTGATTTCGTCCTTAGTCAAAACTAAAGTTGTATTTTCAGGATCCCAGTTTTCTTTAGCTTTTTCAGCCATAGCTTTACGACCCTTAGCTTTTTCATTCTTAGTCATCTTAGACTTAATATATTCTTGTTCTTCTTCTACATCTAAACGTGGGAAGATAGGAGTCCCTTTAGCTACTACTTGTGCACCTGCAGGTAGGTCAAAGTATGAAACACCTTGAATTGCCATATCATCACTATTTAAGCCTAATTGTGCAAAAATTTCCTTAGGTGTGTGAGTCATGACAGGTTGAATCAAGATTGCAACTAAACGTAATGAAGCTGCTAAGTGAGCTAACACACTATCTAATTCATCCTTCTTAGTTTCATCTTTAGCTAAAATCCAAGGTTCTGTTTCATCAATATATTTATTAGAACGAGCAACTAATTTCCAAACTTCATCTAAAGCATTGGAGAAATGAACACTATCCATTTGTTCTTCAAAATTCTTGATAGTATTAGCAGCCACGTCTTCTAAATCTTTATCAAAAGCAGTTACTCCAGATTTCAATTCAGGAATTTGACCACCACGGTACTTGTTAATCATCGCAACTGTACGATTTAATAAGTTACCTAAGTCATTAGCCAAATCAAAATTAATCTTACCGATAAAGTCTTCAGGTGTAAATACACCATCATTTCCAAAAGGAACGGCTCTCATTAAGTAGTAGCGCAATGCATCTAAACCATAACGTTCAACTATCATTTCTGGATAGACAACATTTCCCTTAGATTTTGACATCTTGCCGTCACGCATTAATAACCAACCATGACCAATAATATGTTTTGGTAAAGGTAAATCTAAAGCCATTAAAATGATTGGCCAGTAAATAGTGTGGAAACGAACGATTTCTTTACCTACCATGTGGACATCTGCAGGCCAGTATTTCTTAAATAGACTATCATCGTCACCAGTTTCATATCCTAAAGCAGTAATATAGTTACATAAAGCATCAATCCATACATAAACTACGTGCTCTGGATTAGAAGGAACTTTAACACCCCAATTGAAACTTGTACGAGTTAGAGCCAAGTCTTCAAGTCCTGGTTTAATGAAGTTATTTAACATTTCATTCTTTCTAGTATCAGGAATTATAAAATCTGGATGTTCTTCATAGTATTTTACTAATCTATCAGCATATTTACTCATCTTAAAGAAGTAGCAATCTTCTTCAACAAGTTGCACTTCATGTCCAGATGGAGCCTTACCGCCAATCATGTTTCCATCTTCATCACGGTAAACTTCTGCTAATTGTGATTCTGTGAAATATTCTTCATCAGATACTGAATACCATCCACGATATTTACCTAAGTAGATATCACCTTTTGCCAATAATTTTTCAAAGATATTTTGAACAGCTTTTTCATGATAATCATCAGTTGTACGGATAAACTTATCATTTGTTATTTCTAGCTTTTTCCAAAGTTCTTTAATATCAGCAGCCATCTTATCTACGTATTCTTGTGGTTGCATTCCTAATGCTTGAGCCTTTTGCTCAATTTTCAACCCATGTTCATCTGTACCTGTTAAAAAGAATACGTCGTAACCTTGAAGTCGTTTGTAACGTGCTAACACATCACAAGCGATTGTTGTATATGAATTTCCGATGTGCAATTTACCAGATGGATAGTAAATTGGAGTTGTAATATAAAATGTTGGTTTTTCACCCATAGACGAATCAACTCTCCTTATTAATTTATCTCAATTAGATCTAAAAATATTTGCTAGATTTAGTATAGCATATAAACCCTTGATTTTAGTTAGTTAATCTTAATTAACGCTTTAAATATTCAATCCCAATTGAATCTAAGAAGTCTGTTACTTTCATATTATAATATTCAACAAATTTCTTAGCGGAATCTTTGCCTGGATCAGCTAAAACAAACGAGTTTTGCCCATCATTTTTCCATTGTCCAACATATGCTGACTTAAATGTTAAATTATCATCCAATGGAGAATGAACAATATTAAATAATTGGCGAACTTGCAATCTCATTTGTCTTTCACTTAAAACAACTGATAAAGTAGCGAATTCTGTCATATTCATCAGTACCATTCCCAACTTACTCAATTCATCATCAAAAGCTTTAAATAACTTAACAACTGTTCTTCGAATTGCAAAAGCAGAATCCAAACTTCTTTCAATCAAAATTTCGTATAGTCTTTGCGCAGCTTCAAATGAAATTGGATAAAGTTCCATTAATTTATCCTTAACAGAGTCTTGCTCATCTTTAAAGAATAATAAGGTATCAAGTAAAGTCAAAATTCTTAAAACCATCCACTGATCGCATTCTCCTTGTTCTGGTTTTAAAACTGAAAGAACACCTTTAAAATATAATTCTTTAATTTCATCTGTCATCATTCCAAGTTCTGCTTGTTCACGATAGACATAGTCATGCATTACAATATCGTACAATTCCAATCCTGTTGCCATGAACTTAGTATCTAAGTCTTTCTTTTTAGTTGTTAAATTAAATGAAATTTGTGGTGCTCCATTAAACATGTGTAAAAAGTGAAGTAATTCATGGGCTACAGTATAGTCAGGACGTGTCATATCATATATATCAATCATCAACTGTCCACCACGTAAGTATTGTTGAGCCTGGTCATGGCGAACATATCCTAATTTAGAATCTTTTTTTACATTAATTCCTACACCTTCAGGAAAAATTGCCTCAACTTTCTTCATTAAACTTTTAGTAGCTTCACTGAAGTTAATTTCTTCTGTCATTATTTCCCCTCATTTCTTAAATTATCCAAAATTTCTTTAGCTGTACTCATATCTCGCTTATTTAACTTTTCTAATTTAGATACAACCAATGGTATTTCTTTTTCAGTTGCCCCAATTGAACTTGCCAATGATTTCAACTGTAGACGCATATGTCCCTTTTGAATTCCTTCTGTTACCAAAGCATATAATGCAGCTAAATTTTGACCTAACCCTACTGATGCAACAACTTTTTCTAATTCAATTGCATTCTCTATTTCTAACAATTTATGGTTAACCTTTACTAAAGGAACGATCCCTATTGATCCCCCAACAGATCCAAGTGGTAGTGGTAAAGTAATTTCACCATGCAATGTGTCTCCAATAACTTTCCAAGTGCTTAAACCTCGATAGTTACCATCTTTGGCAGCATATGCATGAGCTCCAGCTTCAATTGCGCGCCAATCATTACCACTTGCGATAACTACTCCATCAATTCCATTCATAATTCCCTTATTATGTGTTGTAGCACGATACGGATCGATTTGTGCAATATAGCTTGCTTGGGCAATTTTCTCAGCAATCTTTTCTCCTGACATTCCATTTTTAGTCAATGAAGCAACTGGAATATCACATATAGCCGTTGCTAGACATTCAGTTGCATAATTAGATAGGATACTCATAACTACATCTTGTTCGTACTTCTCTCTAATCGTAGCTGCAATTGCTTCAAGCATTGTATTTAACATGTTAGCTCCCATAGCTTCTTGAACATCTACTGCTAAATCTATCGAGACAATACTCTTATCTAATTTACGTACTCTTATCCATCTTGCTCCTCCACCGCGTCTAACAATAGATGGATGAGCTTGGTTGGCGATTTCTAACAATTCAGCTTCATTTTCTAAAATATCATCTTCGAATTTATCAACATCTTCAATTTTTTCAACAATGACTTGTCCTAACATCAATCTTTGCTTTACAGATGCTTTAAATCCTCCCGACTTTTTTACAATACCTGCCCCATGGCTACTTGCTGCTATCACGGAAGGTTCTTCAGTTACCATAGGAATCAAATATTCTTTACCATTAATCACATAATTTAAAGCTAATCCTTCTGGTAATAAATACTGTGTTATAAAATTCTCAATTTGAGTTTCCCCTAGACTAACATCTATTGCTTGTGACTTTAATCTATCAATATCTTCCTGTGATAAAATTTCTTGTTTTTTAAGTATCTCAAGCCGTTCAGACCAACTTTTTTTATAATATTTTTTAAAACCTTCCATCTTTTTCGCACCTTTCTAAACATTAGACATTATCTATTATATAATAGATAAATAAAATATTCGATTAAGGGGAATTAATTTGAAAAAAGTTCTTATTTCTATATTATCAGGGATCATTCTCTCCTTGGTTATATTAATTTCAGCACCTACACATATTTCTGCTGATACTTTAAAAGTTGGCATTTTAGCTGATAATAAACCTTATAGCTATCTGACTAATAAAAAAGTAACTGGTTTTGAAGTAGAGTTAAGTAAAAAAATTGCTCAAGAAATGGACGCTAACATTAAATTTGTTAAGGTTTCAGATCGCAAAAAATTGCAAAAATTAGTTAGTGAGCATCAAATTGATCTTGCTTTGGGACAATTTGATAAGACTACACTTTCATCTAAATTGATCACAACTGACACTTATTTATATCCACAAAATGTCTTGTTTACTGGCACACATCGCCATATCTCATCTATTGAAGATTTACAAAATAAAAAAGTAGGTATTCTAGTTAATGGTAATCAACATCAGCTTTTAACAAGCCTACAAATGAAACCTAAAGTTTATAACAGCATATCTTCATTAATGAAAGCATTGGAAAATAAAAAAATAAAAGCTGGTATCCTCACAGATTATGAATATACAGCTTATCTTAATAAACATCCTGAATTAACTTCTGCTTATTTACAAGCACTTAATTCTACCAAAAAATCTGATTTACCCAAGTTGACTTTAACACGCATAAAAGATCCTCAAATCACCTCGCAACAATTAGTGGGAATTACTGATAAGAGGAATACTAAACTAAACCAAACTTTAGATAAGTTAAAAGATGGTAATGACATTATAGACTTATCACAAAAATACTTTTCACAGGATTTAACCAAACCATAATAAAAAAGATTGAAGCCTCATTACTTCAATCTTTTTTTATTCTAAACCACTTAATATTTGAGTTATAATCAGATCTAGATCTCTTTTTTCATCACAAGGGGCATTAGGGGCAAAAATAAATCGTTGTAAAAAGTATGCTATCATTGGCCCCGTTATTATTCTAACCAATACTATTGCATCATAATCTGGATGTTTGCTACCTACTAGTTTCCTAAATTCCGTAAATATTTCCTGATTACTTTTTATAGCTTCAACAAATCCTTCTGATACCATTTGTCTAATTTTAATTTTTGTTAGACTTTCTTGGATAAAGATTCTTAGTATCTGATGATTTTTCTTCATGAATTCAAATCGATTAATCACGATAAAAGTTATAATTTCTTTTAATGATTTATCACTTACCTCATTTACTTCACTAAAAAATTTACGTTGGAATTTTGGAAAAAGTTCAGTCGTAATTAGGTTTATGATTTCTAACAGTAACTTTTCCTTAGTTGAATAATATTTAAAAATGGTTGCTTCACTGATACCTGCATTTTTTGCAATTTGTGCTGTTGATGTTGCATCATACCCCTGCTTAGCAAACAAATTAATCGCCGATAATAAGGCTTTTTCCTGTCCATTCGTTAATTTCTTGTTACCTAAAATTTCTTCATAATCTTCTAAAATAGTCTTATTTTCCATAACTCTCACCCATTAAACTTTTCTGTATCTTTTTAGGCCTAAAATATTCAAAATTAATAGAACTACTAAAAAGATCATCAATACTAGTATATCTTTTCCTACATCTATTAAGCCAGCTCCTTGCATTATGATTGCAGATAAGGCTTCACCAGCATAAGTTAATGGTAAAATTTTCCCAATTCTTTGTGCCCAATCAGCCATTGAATCCAATGGAATGATACCTGAAAAGAAAATCTGAGGAACAACTACTAATGGAATGAATTGCATCATTTGAAATTCTGATGAAGCAAATGTTGATAGCAAAATACCAAAGGCTAGCGCGACAAATCCCAATAAAACTGCAATAATTATTACACTAAATATTGAGCCTATTATCTCAATGTCTAATAATTTAATTCCTACAACTGTTATCAGACTTGCTTGCGCCAATGCCATTAAGCCATAACCTAGCATATATCCATAAACTATTTCGCTTCTCTTTACAGGTGTAGCTAATAATCTTTCTAGAGTACCACTTATTCGTTCTTTTAATAGCGCCATTCCTGAAATTAAAAATACAAAGAAAAACACAAAAAATCCTATTAGTATTGGGGCCATCTTATCAAAAAAATTAGTTTTACTATTTCCATAATTATAATGATTTTTTATACTTATTTTTGATTTATTCATTTTAACAGACTCTTGTTGCCCAGTTAATTTCGCTATTACTTGTCCTTGTTTAACCACCATTGATTGTAATTTGGAAACATTATCCTTCATAAGGGCACTTTCTAATACTTTCTTTGTCATCACAGTTTTAGAAACATCTAGATTGGCATAAGTTACATCATACTGCTTACTTTTATAACTGATTACTCCGTCTAAGCTATTAGCATCTAAATCTTTTTTAGCATGTTTTTCACTTTCATATTTTTTTACGGTAGTCCCATCTACTTGATCCATTTTTCGATTAATTTGATTGTTAACATCTACTGTTCCTATTGTTACTTTAGTTTTTGCACTTGCAGAAAACATCAAATTTAACAAACACAAGATTAATAATGGTGCAACAAACATCAGCAATACTGTACGCTTATCTCTAATTAATTCTATAACAACTTTTTTAGCAATCACTAAAGTCTTCATCGCTACTCACCCTCGACTTTCAAAAATACTTCTTCAATATTATTAACTTCATATTCATCTTCTAATTTCTTAGGTTTATCAAAGGCTATGATTTTTCCCTCAAAAAGAAGTGCTACCCTATCTGTCAGCTCAGCTTCAGACATGACATGTGTTGTTACAAGAATACTTCTTCCCTCATCTCTTAATTTAGCTAATTCTTTCCATATTTTAAGTCTCAGAGCAGGGTCAATTCCAACTGTTGGTTCATCTAAAATAATTATTTTAGGTTTTGCTAGTAAAGCTATTGCTAGTGATAATCTTCGTTTCATTCCACCAGAATATCCTGAAACCTTCTTATCCAAATAATTAGTTAAATCAACAACTTCAGCAACATATTCTATTTCTTTTGGCAATTCTTTCTTCGCAACGTCTTTCATATAACCGAAAAACCTTAAATTTTCCCTAGCTGTCATTGATTCATAAAGCGCATCTGATTGAGCCATATAACCAATATCTGCTAATAATTTCCGATTGGGCATTCTCTTTTCTAAAATTAAAGCCTCACCTTCGTCAGCTTTTTCCATACCCAATAGAATTTTGATAGTTGTTGATTTCCCTGAGCCAGACGGACCAATCAAACCTACTATTTCTCCTGAATTTACTGTTAAATTAACAGAATTTAAGACATTATCATTTCCGAATTTCTTCTTTATATTTTGTAATTGTATTCTCTGGTTATTTATTTTCATTTTCTTGCCTCCAAAAGTAAGTATTCACTCACCAATTCACTTCGAATTATAGTAAGTGTTTACTCACTTGTCAATAAAAAAAGAACTTTAAAAGAGTAAAAACTCTTCTAAAGCTCTTCAAGTAACTATTTTTCAGCTAACAATTCAAAGATGATACCTTCACGGACTCCACTCTCAGAAAACATCACATATGGACTTTCGCATTGTAACATTAACTGCATAACAGGAGTAAGTCCACCTATTATGATGTCTGCACGACTACTTTCATCCCCTAAATCTGTAGCTCTCTCAGTTTTGTCCATATCTAACCACTTACGATATATTCTTTGAAATTCTTCTTTATATACACGGAAGTTATGAATATTAGTAGTATCTTTTTCATCTAACTTGCCCAATTTTTTACGCGCAACAGTACGATTAGCCCCACCTAAAAGCACCAATGGTAAATCTTTAGCTTCAGATAGCCAAGGTAGTTTTTTAGCAAATAATTCTCGGAGAAAAACTTCAAACTCAAATAAATTTCCAGCATTTATTTTATCTTGTGTTTGAAATTTCTCAGTTAAACTAACTGCTCCATACTGAATACTGATTAGGTTCAAGGCCTTTTTATTTTTCATCAAAATAACCTCAAAGCTACCCCCACCCATATCACAGATGACAGCATCCTTAACATCTAAACAATTAGCTACTCCTACATAATCATAGTAAGCCTCAGCAGAACCAGATAAAATTTCTACTTCTACACCTGTCAAAGACTTTATTTTCTCTAAAAATTCTTCTTTATTCTCAGCTACTCTAACTGCCGCTGTTGCAATTCCTTTAATCTTTAAATTAGGTAAATTCTCATAATGTTTCTGAAATTTTCTAACAGCATCCAGCGTTCTTTCAATTGCGTCAGCCTGCAACACTTTCTTTTCAGAATTTCCCATACCTTCCGCCATACGTGTCATTTCCTTAGTACGAAAAACTTCTTGGTACTTACCTTCATCACTAACTTCATTAATCGACAACCTTGTAGAATTAGAACCAAAGTCCAAAATTACTAAATTCTGCATCTCTGCCACCCCATATTTAAGATACACATATTGTAACACATTTTATAATAGTAATTTCATTTTAATTTAATAAATATGGCAATTCTACTTAAATATTGTCGAAGTAATTTACCCCGATTGCTCTACGTACTTCTTCTAAAGTTTTATTAGCGACTTCGTTTGCTTTTTCGCTACCTTCCTTAAGCATTGCATATACAGCTGGAATATCTTTTGCAAATTCTTCACGTCTAGCACGGATAGGTCCTAATTCAGCTTCTAAGACTTCATTCAAGTAACGCTTAATCTTAACGTCACCTAATCCACCAGCACGATATTGTTCTTTTAATTCTGCAACCTTGTCTTTGTCTTTATCAAAAATATCAAGATATGTGAAGACCATATTACCTTCTACTTTTCCTGGATCTTCTACGTGAATATGGTTAGGATCTGTGTACATTGACATTACTTTTTTACGTAATGTATCAGCATCATCAGATAAGTAAATAGCATTATTTAAAGATTTACTCATCTTTGCATTTCCATCTAAACCTGGTAAACGTCCAGATCCCTTAGGTGCAAATACACCTTGAGGTTCAACTAATACTTCGCCATAAATTGAATTGAAGGTTCTTACAATTTCACGAGTTTGTTCCAACATAGGTTCTTGATCATCACCAACTGGAACTAAATTAGCCTTAAAAGCTGTAATATCAGCAGCTTGGCTAACAGGGTAAGTGAAAAATCCAGCTGGAATTGAGCGTTCAAAATGTTTTTGTTGAATTTCAGCTTTTACAGTTGGATTACGTTCAAGACGTGAAACAGTTACTAAGTTTAAGTAATACAAATTCAATTCTGCTAATGCTGGAATTTGTGATTGCACAAAGATTGTTGATTTTTTAGGATCTAGTCCTACTGCCAAATAGTCTAATGCTACTTGTATTAATGAATTTTTTATTTTTTCAGGATCACGTGCATTGTCAGTCAAAGCTTGTTGATCAGCAATCATAATGTATGAATCATACTTTCCTGAATTTTGCATAGAAACACGTTTTTTCAATGAACCAATATAATGTCCCACATGTAATTTTCCAGTAGGTCTATCACCTGTTAAAATAATTTCTTTTGCCATAAAAATCCTCCTTAATAAAAAAGTCCTACTCATAAATATGAATAGGACGAACAAAGCCGTGGTACCACCTAATTTGCATAAAATGCCACTTAATTAAATATCAAATTTATTTTCTTCTCCCAAGCTCCACTTCGATTTACTTGCTTATTTTCAGCTACCTAAGCTCTCTGTCATTGCTCGTCTACTCTACTTGTTCAACGAAGATTACTCTTCCATTCTAATTTACTATTCAACTAAAGTAAAGGATTATTAACAGTAAAATGAAAATGCTTTATAATAGAAATATATTTACTTTTCTTAATCGAGGGAAGATATACATGAGTAAAATTAAGAAACATTTACAAGAAGAATTTGAAGATTGGGAAAGAGAACAACTAAAACAACTACACAGTTTAAATGCTGCCTGGCGTCATTTAATTCTGAATGTTTTAGCATATCTTTCAATTTCTATCATTGAATATTTTTTAGCTGAAATTAGTAACTCTCAAACTTTACGTGCTGATGCTTTTAATAATATTTCTGGAATCGTATCTACAATGTTATTAATGATAGGAATTCACATTGCTAGAGACATTGATGACGATGACATTGCTGGAATGGCTCCCTTGCCTAAATTGAATATGTCGCAAAGAGGAAATGATTAAAGAGTTCAATTTACACGTTTCCGATATGAAACAGTCTTTACCCTTGTAACTGGAGTTGTTATGATTGGGATTGCCATCAGTGTTATCTCCACTGGTATCATTAATCTTTGGAAACCAGATAAACGTGTCATTCCTGAACCAATTGCTCTTGTTGGGGCTGGTATCGCTACTGTAATCATGTTAATTGTTTGGTATCTTAATCGCAGAGCTGGTAGAAAATTGCAAAATGCAGCTTTAAGTGCTTCTGCTCAAGATAGTTTAAGCGATGCTTTTACTAGTATTGGTACTCTAATCTCTATTTCCGGTGCTTTAATATTTAAGATCACCTGGCTTGATGGTGCTACTAGTATTTTAGTTGGTTTATTCATTTTATATTCTGGGTTTAAAATCTTCATGGATAGCAGTCTTAATTTAGTAGATTATTTTGATCCGGAAGTTGAAGAAGAATATCGAAATGTTGTTTTAAGCGTTCCAGGTGTAGCTCATCTTTCTGAACTGAAGGCGCACTATAATGGCAATATTGTTAGTTTGGATATTGTTGTTATGGTTGATGCTAAAATGTCCGTTTTAGATAGTTATCGTATTGCAGAAAATATTGAAAGAATTATGCATCATAGATTTGGAATTATGGATACTGATGTTGCTTTTATTCCTGATCCGAGTTCAATTGATGACGATGAAATTAAGGATAAATTTTAAAAAGAGTTTAAATTGATTAATTCAATTTGAACTTTTTTCTTTAGGTGGCAAATACTTGCTACTAATCTTATCTACATGTTAAGATAATGTGCATTATTCTTTAGTAAAAGGTGTGATTAAAATTGGATAATGAAAAAGCTCTGGAACAAAAAAGAGTAGATGATGTAATGAATGAAATTCAAAAGCAATTAGATGCTACTCAAATTGAATATGATAAAGCTCACAAGGAAACTACTTCGGTTGAAAGAAATTATGTTCAAAATGCTAGAGTCAATACATATGAAGTTGATGATCAGATGGAAACAAACGCCGAAATTCAACAGCAAAAGAACTTGGTTGCAAAAACGATTGAAAACGAAACAATTTTAAAGAAACAATTATCCACTCTAAAAATTCTACAAGATTCTGCTTACTTCGGTAGAATTGATATTCATGAGAACGGAGAAGAAGATTCCGAAACTCTTTATATCGGAACATCTTCATTAGTAGATGAAGATCAAGATTTTCTCATCTATGATTGGCGTGCCCCTATTTCTTCTATTTACTACAATGGTACACTTGGCCCTGTATCCTATGAAACACCTATGGGAGAACAATTTGCTGAATTAAAAAAGAAACGTCAATTTACTATAAAAAAAGGTGTCATTACTAATATGTTTGATACTAATGAAACAATTGGTGATGAAATTTTACAGAGTGTTTTGGGAGAACATTCTGACGAATACATGCGTAATATCGTTGCTACTATTCAGGCTGAACAAAATGATATTATCCGCGATGTTAAACATGACTTGCTTCTAGTTCAAGGAGTTGCGGGTTCTGGAAAAACTTCTGCTATCTTGCAAAGAATTGCTTTTCTTTTATATCATAGTCGTGACAAACTTAACGCTGAACAAATTGTGCTTTTCTCACCTAATCTTTTATTCAGTCACTATATTTCTGAAGTGTTGCCTAGTTTAGGTGAGAAAAACATGCGCCAAATTACTTTGGCAGAATTTCTTAATAATCGTTTTGAGGGATTACAAGTTGAAAGTCTCTTTGATAAATATGAAAAGAAGATCACTTCTTCTAAAAAAACAAATTCAATTGAAAGTATTAAGGAAGATCCACAATTTATGCATACAGTTGAAGAATATGTCCAAAATGTTAGCTCATCCCAACTAAGATTTACTGACATTATGCTAGATTCCGAGATTTTCTTTAGTCATAATGAAATTCATGATATCTATTCCCAACTTCCACAGGCTATGAAACCTAGTCAAAAATTTGCTGAAACTAAAAACTTACTTATTAAACAATTAAACAGAAAAATTAAAGAAAATGCTCAAGCTGATTGGGTTCGTAGTGAAATCGAAAACTTATCAGATGAAGAATACTATGATTTACTTGGTACTAAAAGACGTCATGCCTTTCAAGCAATTGATGATGAAGAATTTTACATTGGTAGAAAAATCGTAAAAAAACGCTTTGCCCCCGTATATGACGCTTTATATAACAATTATTTTATTGACTACTATGCTCAATATTCTGATTTTTTAGCCAATAAATTACCAGAAGCTGTTGACCTTTTTAATCAAAATTTGGAGTTTCATAAAATAGATTTAGTCGATGCTGCTCCTCTGTTATATTTACGTGATTTACTAACAGGTAGTGGACGTAATCAAGCTATTGCACATCTATTTATTGATGAGATGCAAGATTACACATTACCACAATTAATGTATTTAAAGTATATTTTCCCTAATGCTAAACTCACTCTTTTAGGTGATAGTGAACAAGCATTGTTCAACGAATTTAGAACACCACAAGAATTACTAGATTACTTTAACAAACATCTCAATGTCAAAAAATCACGCATCATCAAGTTAAATAAAAGTTATCGTTCAACACAACAAATAACTAATTTTATGAAAGCTTTATTACCAGATGGCAATGAAATTCAAGCTTTTACACGCCAAGGTAAAAAGCCTGAATTAATTATCGCTTCTAAAGAAAATGGATTACATGCATTGAAACTTGAATTAAAGCAACGTGATTTAAGTTCTCCAGTTGCTTTAATAACTAAAAACCAAGCTGAAAGTGACTTCTTATATCAAAAACTTCGTAAAAGTTTCGATTCTGTCACTTTACTAGAAGATAAAGATCGTTCATTGCCTAAGGGTATCGTTATTTTACCAATTTATCTTGCTAAAGGATTGGAATTTGATGATGTTATAGCTTATGATATTTCACATGATAATTATTCTGGAATAAATGATACTGGAATTTTATACACAATTTGTTCTCGTGCGATGCACAGACTAACTTTAATTTCATGTGGAAAGCCATCATCTTTAATTATGAGTATTCCATCTGATTTATACACTACTAAGTCAACCGTTACTTTATAATCTTTACTGTAACAAATTATGCTTGCCAAAAATAGTATAATATAATATACTATTTTGGTAAGTCTGATGCCACTTTAGCTCAGTAGGTAGAGCATCACCATGGTAAGGTGGGGGTCACCGGTTCAAGCCCGGTAAGTGGCTCTTATGATTAATTGAATATGATAATGTACCAGTCTTTTATTGACTGGTATTTTTTTTACAAAAAAATACAGTAGCTCACAATTGAACTACTGCACTTAACTATTTTTACATATGTTCTAGTCTATCAATTCGCTTTTCAATTGGTGGATGTGTGTCAAAAAGATGTGTCCATGAGCCATCTTTAAACGGATTAGCGATATACATCGAAGCACTACTTGGATCTGCATTTTGCATTGGTTCACTCATAGAAATTTTTCTTAAAGCATTTATCAAACCTTGAGGATTTCTAGTAAGTTCAACAGCCGATGCATCAGCTAAATATTCTCTATTTCTTGATAGTGCCATTTGAGCCATAGATGCCGCTAACGGTCCTAAGATAATTGCTAAAACTGATAATAATAGCATTATAACTTGACCAGCATTACCATTATCTCTATCATCGCGTCTACCTCCACCCCACCACATCGCGTTCATTCCCATGTTTGCTAAGAATGAAATTACAGAGGCAAGAGCCAAAGCATATGTTTGTAATCTAATATCATAATTTCTAATATGAGAAACTTCATGTGCCATTACACCTTCTAATTCCTCACGATTAAGTCTTTGTAGAATCCCAGTTGTTGCCGCTACTGCCGCATGTTCAGGATCAGGCCCGGTAGCAAAAGCATTAGGACTAGGATCGTCAATGATAAACACCCTAGGCATTGGTACTTTGCCAACCATCGCCATATCTTCTACAATATGCCATAATTCAGGGGCTTGCTGCTCGGTTATTTCCTGAGCATTATTCATACTCATTACTACATCTGTTGATTGACCTAAAATCACGAACATATAAACTATGCCGACAACAACTGCAATAATAATCCCCGTTTGAGCACTTCCCATAAAGGCGTATCCAATCGCTGCTCCTATTAGTCCGGCTAAAAATACAAAGCCAGCCATTACTAGAACAGTTTTGCGTTTGTTTTTTGCTATCTGTTGATATAACATTTAACTACCTCTTAAAAAGATACCTTTGGTGCTTCCTTTTCTTCAGCAGGAATTTCCAAGTAATTTACTTTTGTAAAATGATGCATCTTCGCAACTACATTAGAAGGGAAAGTAAGCAACTTTTGATTATATACAGCTGCACTACTATTAAATAATTGTCGTGAATAAGCAATTTTATTTTCAGTATTTGTTAACTCTTCTTGTAATTGAGTGAAGTTTTGACTAGCTTTTAAATCTGGATAATTTTCAGCTAAAGCAAAAATAGATTTTAAAGAGTCTGTCAACTGATTAGATAATTCCATTTTCTTTTGTGGATCAACATCTGCTGGCAGTGCCACCATTTGATTTCTCAATTCTACAACTTTGGACAATGTTTCTCTTTCATGTTTTGCATATCCTTTTGTAGTTTCTACAAGATTAGGAATCAAATCATTTCTTCTCTTCAATTGAACATCAATTTGACTCCACGATTCATCAGTATTTACTTTTGCACGTTGTAATCCGTTGTACATTGATATATATACAGCAACAACAATTACAATCAATGCTATTACGATTATTATGCCCATTTAAATTCCTCCATATCATATTATTTAACTATTATTTTAACAAAAAATATATTCCCATCAAATAATTTTAACTAAGCTTAGTACTTTTTTTACAAAAATATTACAATTCTATCAAATTACTTCCTGTTTCTTTCAGATAAACATTATAAGTACTATCATCAAACAAAACAAATTCTACTAAATCAAAGTCTCCAGGATTATCTTGGACATATTCTTTAACAACTTGAAATGCAATTTTAGTAGCCTCAACAACTGGATATCCATAAATTCCTGTTGAAATAGCTGGAAATGCAATTTTTCTAATATTGCATTTTTGGGCTAAATGTAGACTATTTCTATAACAAGCGGCTAGGAGTTGGGATTCATCAGCATTACCACCTTTCCAAATAGGCCCAACGGTATGAATAACATATTCCACAGGTAAATTATATCCTGATGTAATTTTAGCTTGTCCAACTTCACAACCATTTAGTTGGCGACATTCTTTTAATAATAATGGCCCGGCTACGCGATGAATAGCACCGTCAACACCTCCACCACCTAATAAACTAGTATTAGCAGCATTAACAATTGCATCAACATTATCAACTTTTGTTATGTCTGCTTTCAATAATCTAATCTTTGTTTTATTATCTACATGATTTAAATTTAATAGAATTTTTTCACGCAAATTTTCAATTTTTCTTTTTAACTCTTCATAATTATACTTTCCAATTAACCTATCATAATAAGCACTTGTTTGAGCCAAATTAATATAAGTTAAGGCACCCATATCATCAGGAACAACCCCTGCGCCTTGGTGGTAACAGAGTGCCAATCTATAATAAATATCCGAACGAATATCAAGATCTTCTGGCCCTAATTGTTCTTCTGATATTTGATAATATTTAAATGCTAGTAATTTATTTTTTTCTACAAAATCACCATAAAAATATGCATCGCCTACTTTATAACTACCATTACTATTCCCATCTAATGATGCTTGGACAAAATAATAAAATGCTCTTTCACTATCTTTTACACCAGTTCTTCCATAAGCATAAATATAACCTAAATTACAGGCTGCCTGACTATTTCCTAGTTGTGCCGCATCCTCATAATATTCTTTAGCTATTTCATAATCTCCTCGACGATAAGCTTGTACTCCTAAGTTCAATAAATCAATTGATAACTCTTCATCATCTATTGATTCACGCTTTAACTTATCTTCAGCTAATTTATTTTCTAATTTTCTAAAATCTGTTAATTTACATTTACGAATAATCTTTTTTATTTTATCTAAAGGATATGGAACAGTGTGTATAGTATATTTTTCTACTTTTATCACCTGTGCTATTTTTTCATGCCCATCAATACCAACCGGCACAACTACTAAATCTAAAGGCTTTATTTCTTCATCATCTGTTAGATAGTAATAGCTTTTTCCATTTTCTTCAAAAATAACACGGCAATAAATATAATTTTCTATTGTTTCACTCACAATAATCACCCCAAACGCTCGATTATACAAAAAAAGCCAGAGAATTACTTTCTCTGACTTATGCGGCAGTATTCATATGAATAAGTTGATGCAGTTCACATCTACATCAAGCAAGTACGTTACAATCCGGTAACATCTGTACTCTGCCTTAATGAAAATAATCACTAGTCGCCGCAGCGAAACAACAAAATGTTGTCTGATTCTTCTCGACTCATCGCATCTACTTTATACTAACCTATATTAGACTAAAAATCAAATTTAAACTAGCTTCTTATCCATTCGATGATGTGGCATTTCTGCATCTAGAAATCCTTCACCTACAACCTCATATCCCAGTTTTTTATAAAAAGCTTGCGCTGTATCCTGAGCACCTAATGTTAAATATGGCACCTTTGCTTTTCTCGCATCTTCCTCAATACTACGAAGTAAACTTGAACTATATCCTTTTCCACGACTATCTTTTAAGGTCGCTACTCTTTGAATATGCCAAACTCCACCATCTTCTATTTTCACTCTCGCACAAGTCACAAAATTACCATCTACATATCCACAGTAATACTTTGGACCTTCTTCACCTTCAATTTCTATTTCGATAGGAACACCTTGTTCCTTAACAAAAACATCTTCTCTAATAATTAAACTATCTCGATAAACTTGTGAATCTAACTTATTAGAATTTTTTACTTCAAACATAATTTACCTCTGATTATTCTTGAATTTACTTATTATAAAAACTATAATGAACGTGTAGTTAGATATATAATATATTACACTAACTTAGCTATCGTGAAAAGAGGCGACAAGTATGGCTCAAAAGTTGAGTAAGGAAGAACGTAAAGCTATGGCTCGTAAGGCTATGGAAGCCCGTGCTAAGAATCCTAACAAGTCATCACATGGTTCTGGCTTTGCTAAGATCGACGCTGATGCTAAAAGCTTGCGCGATTAATTAATCTTATTACGATTGCAAACAAAAAAGATGAGCGGTTCGCCCATCTTTTTTATTATCTCGCAAATTGACTATTATATAGGTCTGCATAAAAACCATCTTTTTCCATTAAGGTATCATGATTTCCTGTTTCTACAATAGATCCATGATTCATTACAATAATATTATCTGCATCTCTAATTGTTGAAAGTCTATGTGCAACTACAAAACTTGTTCTTCCAGCTAACAATTTTTCCATTGCTTGTTGAATTAGAATTTCCGTACGCGTATCAACAGAACTAGTTGCTTCATCTAAAATCAAAATTTCAGGATTAGCTAAAAATGCTCTAGCTATTGTTATCAATTGTCTTTGTCCTTGTGATATATTAGATGCTTCTTCATTTAGGATAGTTTGATATCCGTCTGGTAACTGTCTAACAAACGTATCAACATGAGCTGCCCTAGCTGCTGCAATAATTTCTTCTTCCGTAGCTTGCTCATTTCCATATTTTATATTGTCATAAATTGTACCAGTAAATAACCAAGTATCTTGTAATACCATTGAAAAATGAGATCTAATTTCTTCTCTCGACATACTTCTAGTATCACGTCCGTCAAGCTTAATGCTGCCACCATTGATATCATAGAAACGTTCCAGTAAATTAATTAATGTTGTCTTTCCTGCACCTGTAGGACCAACAATTGCTACTTTTTCACCTGGACTAACATTCAAGTTAAAATCTTTCATCAATTGTTTATCAGAAGTATATCCAAAGTTCACATGATTAAAACTAATTTTATACTTATTTTGACTATTATCATTGTTATCTTTTAGATTAGTGTCCATTTCAGCTTCATCTAAAATTTCAAAGATTCGTTCTGCAGAAGCTACTGTTGCCTGAATCGTGTTGGCTATATTAGCAATTTGTGTAATTGGTTGAGTAAATTGGTTTACATATTGCAAAAATGCTTGCACATTTCCTAATGTAACAGTTCCATTAGCGACTTGTATTCCACCTACTATTGCAACAAAAACATAACCAATATTTTTTACCATATTCATCAATGGCATTATCAAACCAGAAATAAATTGAGCCTTCCATGAACTTTTATAATATCTTTCATTTTCAGTTTCAAATTCTTCAATTGTACTTTTTTCTTTATTAAAAGTTTTAACAACTGTGTGTCCGGCATAATTTTCTTCTACATAATTATTTAACAATCCTAAACTCTTTTGTTGTGCAACAAAATATTTTTGTGAACGGGGAGCTACCAATGAAACAACGATTAAGCCTAGCGGAATTGTAATACAAGCAATTAAAGTTAGTTTCCAACTAATAGATAGCATCATGAAGAAGGCCCCTACAAATGTTACTGTACTTGTTACAAGTTGGGCCAAATTTTGTTGCAAAGTTCCCGCTATGTTATCCATATCATTAACAGCTCTAGACATGATATCTCCATTAGAATGAGTATCGTAGTATGAAACTGGCAGATACTGCATCTTAGATTTCATTGCCTTTCTAAGTCGATAAACTACCTTCTGAGAAATATTAGCCATCATTAGCTGCTGTATAAAAGATAAAGCTGCTGAAGCTAGGTATAAAACTGCTACCGTCATTAAAATTCGTTTAATGGCTGCAAAATCAATTGGATATTTTCCGATACTTTGTCCACTTGCTAAGCCTTTTTTTATTCCAATATAGATTTCAGTCGTCGCTCCACCTAAGATCTTAGGAGTTATAATTTGAAAGATTACAGACCCAATCGCAAATATAAATACTAATACAAAAGCCCATTTCCAAGGCCCCATAAATCCTACTAAGCGTTTTACGGTTCCCCAAAAATCCTTTGCACCTTCCGCTTTTGGTCCTTTCATTCTACCGCCATGTCCTTGCATTAGATTGCAGCTCCTTTCATCTGTGATTCAACAATTTCTTGGTAAGTAGTATTATCAGCTAGCAATTCCTTATGTGTGCCTTGTCCTACTACCTTTCCTTCATCTAAAACAACAATATGATCTGCACCAGTAACTGTTGAAATTCTTTGAGCTACAATAACTATAATTGCTTTGCTAATTCTCTCATCTTGACGTAGTGCTAAACGTAATTTAGCATCTGTTTTAAAGTCTAATGCAGAAAAAGAATCGTCAAATACATAAATTGAAGCAGGTTTGATAATTGCACGTGCAATTGCTAATCTCTGCTTTTGACCACCAGAAAAAATATCCCCGCCTTGTTCAACAACAGCATCTAATCCATCTGGTAAGTCTGAAATGAAATCTTTAGCTTGAGCTATTTCTAGAGCTTTCCACATGTCTTCTTCAGTTGCTTCAGGATTTCCAATTAGTAAGTTCGAACGAATAGTTCCTTTAAAAAGTACTGCTTTTTGTTGAACGAACGCTACCTTGTCATGCAAATCATGTAAGCTATATTTTCGGACATCATTTCCATCAACCAATACTTCTCCTGAATTTACATCGTATAGTCGAGGAATAAGATTAATTAATGTAGATTTACCAGATCCTGTCCCACCAATAATAGCCAATGTTTCTCCAGCCTTTACATCTACAGATAAATTATCCAATGCTAAATCTTCTGCACCACGATATCTAAATGATACATTCTTAAATTCTAGACTTGCTTGTAGTTTATCACTGTCACTACCTATTTCTGACTCTACGTCATTAATTGAATTTTCTATCTCTAAAACAGCATTAATACGTTTAGCAGCTGCTTCCGCTCTTGGTACCAATACAAAAATCATTGATAGCATCATAAAGCTAAATAAAATCATTGAGGCATAAGTCATGAAAGCTACTAAATTACCTACTTGCATTTCATGGTTAGCTATTAACTTAGCTCCAAACCAAATAATTCCCATATTTGTTACATTCAAAACTAAGGTCATAATAGGAAACATTAAGGAAACAATGCTGAAAACTTTAATCCCTGTTTCTGTATAATCTTTATTAGCTCTATCAAATCTTTCCTGTTCAAACTTATCTTGTCTAAAAGCTCTAATTACTCTTACACCAGTTAATCCTTCACGAAAGATTAAATTAATTCTATCGATTTGTTTTTGTAATTTTTGAAATAATGGCACTGCAAAATACATAGCACATCCAATAGCGATTAGTAATATTGGAATAGATACTAAGAATATGCTAGTTAGACGTTTTTCATTAAAATATGCCATTACACTTGCCCCTATTAGCATTAAAGGAGCCATAATCATCATTCTCAACATCATTATTGTAACGTTTTGAATTTACATAACATCATTCGTTGTCCTAGTAATTAACGATGAAGAACCAAATTTATCCATTTCATAATTTCCAAAGGATAAAACTTTTTTAAATATCTTTCCTCTCAATCTGGCACCCATTTTTTGTGCTTGAGTAGAAGCAAAATATACATTTCCTGCTGCTGCAAAAATACCGACTAAAGTCAGGCCCAGCATTTGAAGACCTATTTGCCAAATATATCCTACATTTCCTTTAGCTACTCCGTTATTTATTAAGTTAGATGTCAAATTAGGTAAGCTTAAATCACAAACCACTTGAAATCCTAAAAAGATAGTAGCAGTAATAACTGCCCACCAATCTAAATTTCGTCGCATCAACTTTACCATTTTGTTCCTCTTTTCTATTTATTATTTAGAAAAACCATACTCAATAAATTCTAATTTGTGTAAATATTCTTGCTTTTTTTCTTCAATATCTATTTTAGGAATGTCTGATTCATGCTTCATTTGCAAGAATGTATCGGTTATTACTATGATAAATGGGGTAATTAAAATTCTGATAAACATATCAAAGTCACTTCGACTTTTTATTTTTAATTTTTCTTTATCTATCATTTTATATATAACATCAAAATCTTGTTTCACATTCCAACCATGCTTACTATTATCCTTGGATTTAACTTCCTTTTGTCTAAAATCCTTCATAAAACTTGCTTGTAATAGATAGTAATAAAAATTAGAATATTCTCCTCCTAGTACTTCATGAATCTGTTTTGGAAAGACTATTTTTACAGTCGCAAAAATATCTCCATTTTGTTCATCTAATTCTTTAAAAAAGTCATCTCTAAAGTTTTGCATAATTTTTTGAGTAATATAGAGATATAGATCTCTTTTATCTTCAAAATATTGATAAAAACTTCCCCGAGGGATTTTGGCTAATTTTATAACTTCATTAATTGAAGAATCGTTATAGTTATGACTCGAGAATACCTTAATTGCCGCTTGAATTATGCGATTCTGCTTTTCTTTATCAATTCCAAAAAATGTTTCTTTTGGCATAAAATCTCCCCTATTCCTTGCGTAAAGCTTCTACTGGATCTAGCTTAGATGCTCTATTGGATGGTAAAATTCCGGCAATCATACTGATAACAACACTAATAACTATTCCAGCTATTGCATATTTAGTAGTCATGGAAACAACATTTACTTCGAAAGCCGCTTTCGTAAAGTTATTAATGAAGAAACCTAGAACATAAGTTACAACTACGCCAATTGCTCCTGATGTAATTCCAATTAAAAATGCCTCAGAAGCAAATATTCTTCTAATATCTTTTCTTCTAGCACCTAGAGCTTTAAGTACACCTATTTCTTTTGTACGTTCAACTACAGAAATATTTAAAACTACCAATATCATAATTGCTGAAACCACTAATGAAACAGCAGCGATAGCAGTTAATACCCAAGTAATAATATTCAACATTTTCGTAAACATTTCCGTCATTTGTTCTTGCATTGAACCTGTATAACCAAGATCTTTTACTTTGTCCTTAATCATCTTAGTGTTGTCTTTGTTAGCTGTATGTAGATATACTACATTTGGCAATAATTTTTCTTGGTTTGTCTTATATAGATCTTGTAAACCTGCATAAGTAAAGAAAACTGTGCTTGAACTTTGACTTTGTGATTCATATAAACCTGTTACTTTAAAGTTTTGTGTAATTGTCTTTTCACCTATCTTCAAAGTCAAAGTAACTTCTTTGTCTAAAATATTCTTTCCTAGTAAATCCGCAGTAGCTCTATCTAACATTATTTCATGATTATTCTTAGGAGCTTTTCCTTCCACAATGCTCGACTTAGAAATACTATCAGACATTGTCTGCAACATCATTAAACTAGCTTGCTTATTATTATATTTAACTGTATTAGTTCCTAGTGAAAATGAACTATAACCTTTTTGATATCTATCTACATGTTTTATCTTACTTAACTTTTCTATATCCTTTTTTGTAAAACCTGTATTAGTTCCTGACCCCGTTAAGGCAGCCATATTCTCTTGCTGTTGCTTAGCTATCTCTTCACGACTCATATTTTGTGGATTTTTTGTCGTTTGTTGAGTACTACTCTTCTTATGAACTTCAGTAATATTAGGGTTAGTATATGACTTCATAGTACTACTTACATAGCTTGTTACACCTTTACCTAAGGCTAACATCAATACTACTGACATGATCCCTATACTAGACCCAAGTGCTACTAGTAAATTTCTTCCTAACTTGGCTTTCATATTTAGAAATGCTAGCTTAATTGCTTTCCACATACTCATATTCTTTACTTTAATATCTTCACGAGTATTTTCTGTGTATTCCAAGTCCAATTGATGCTCATCTGAAATTAACTCACCATTATCTATTCTCAAAACTCGACTACAATGAGAAGCTACCTTGTCAGAATGGGTTACCATCAAAACTAATTTACCTTCTTCTGCAATTCCCCTAATCATATCGAGAATGGTATCTGTCGTTTCCGCATCCAAAGCTCCTGTAGGTTCATCAGCAATAATTACATCAGGATCATTAACCAATGCACGCGCAATAGCTACACGCTGTTTTTGTCCACCAGAAATCTGATCTGGTTTTTTATACATATGTTTTTCTAATCCTACTTTACGTAATAATTCTTTTGCACGTTTTTTCCTGAAATCTTCACTTACATTTGATAATGTCATCGCCATTGAAACATTATCTATTAGATTTAAATGTGAGATCAAATTAAAGTTCTGAAAAATAAATCCTATACTCTTTTTATGATAGTCAACTAATTCTTGAGTTGAAAAATTACGTAAATTCTTTCCTTCATAAATAATTTCTCCGCCAAAATCAGAATCTAATCCACCAATTGCATTCATTAAGGTAGATTTACCTGACCCTGATTCACCAACGATTGCTACCAGTTCTCCAGCTTCAAAACTTGCACTAATTCCTCGCAAAGCTTCAAAGGTTCCTCCACCAGCCATCTTATATGTCTTAGTAACATTTTTTAATTCTATTACTGGCATTTTTTTCAATCCCTTCATATTTATTGTGACAACTTGTCACATGACACATTGTCATAATATCATTTTGAAATTATAATTGCAATAAAAATAGACCTCTATATAGAGATCTATTTTCACAATTAATCTATAACTCTTTTTATATCATCTACAATTTGTTCAGGATTTAAATGATATCGATCATACAATTCTTCAACTGGAACCATATCAGTTAATTCCTTTTGAGCACCAAAGTTTAAAACTTTCATTTCAGAATTAGCATAGAAGTGATCTACCTTTTCTCCAAAGCCACCAACCATGCTTGCATCTTCAAGTGTTACAACTAATTCATGATCCTTCTTTAGATTATTTAAAGTTTCAACATCTAATGTTGTAGCAGAAATCGGATTAATCAATGTAGCATCAATATTCAAATCTTCTTTCAACTTTCTTTGAACATCTTCACCTAATTTATAGAATGCACCTAATCCTAAGATTGCTACTTTTTCTCCTTGGTTTGCTACACGATAATTTATCTCTGTATAATCATCATCTGCTTCTCCATGTCGTACTTCAGTAATTGGTTCACGAATAACAACCGGTTTATCAGTTTGTGTTAATGCCCAACGCAACATCGAAATTAATTCTTCTGCATTAGTTGGAGCTAAATATTCCAAATTAGGAATGCTAGAAATCATACCTATATCAAAAATTCCTTGGTGTGTATTGGAGTTTTCAGTAATGTGCCCACCTTTTACGAGCATAACAACTGGATAACCATTTAATGCCATGTCATGTTCTAATTGATCGTATGCTCTTTGAAGGAATGTACTATTATGGAAGACTACTGGTCTTGCGCCATTAGCAGCTAATCCTGTTGCATATGTGATAGAATATTGTTCAGCAATATCAACATCATCATAATTATCAGGATATTTTTCCTTAAATGGTACTAAGTCAAATGCACCTGGTATTGCAGCATTAATAGCCATAATTGGTTTACCATCATCAATTTGTCTACCTAACTCATCAAGAATTAATTTATTATATGATTCCCCTGTTGCCACATTTTTAGTTGAACCATCTTCAACATTAAATGGTACATGCCAATGGAATTCACGTTTTCTTTCTATTGCTGGTTGATATCCTTCACCCTTCAAAGTGTTGATATGAACAACAATAGGATGGTCAATATCTTTTACTTCTTCTAAAACAGAAATCATTGTTTCTAAATCATTTCCATTATCAACATAACGATAATCCAAGCCCATAGCCTTAAAGAGGTTATTAGAACTTTGTCCATTTGTTTCACGTAATTCGGCGAACATCTTATACATACCACCATTTACATCATCAATGGACATTTGATTATCATTGAAGATAATTATTAAGTTAGATTTAAGCTTAGCAGCATTATTTAGCCCTTCTAAAGCTAAACCACCACTCATAGAGCCATCACCAATAACAGCCACAATATTTCCATTTTCATCCTTCATATCTCTTGCTTTAGCCATTCCTGTAGCCAATGCAATAGATGTAGAAGTGTGACCAACTTTAAAGTAATCATGTTCACTTTCATCTTGATTACTATATCCTGTAACATCGCGATAATGATCTGGATCTAAAAATGCCTCTTTACGTCCAGTTAACATTTTATGAGGGTATGATTGATGTGAAATATCCCACACTACCTTATCCTTAGGAGAGTCAAATACATAATGAAAAGCAATAGTTGTTTCAACGATGCCCAAATTAGGGCCAACATGTCCACCAATAGCGGCATCTTTTTCTACAACTAATTGTCTAATTTCAGTAGCTACTTTTTTTAAATCATCAATTGTTAAATTCTTTACAGTAAACACACTATAGTGTGACATTACAGATAAAAAGGCCCTCAAAATCACATTTT
>OMBN01000095.1_pt1 | contig 96566 bp, 108 predicted proteins | sample 1644891 | NCBI WGS metagenome assembly OMBN01 (sample SAMEA103958144, study PRJEB25191) | human gut metagenome | reverse complement strand
GAATCAAAAGACAAGTGAGTTCTGTGCATCAAGTTTTTCTTGCTGTCATACGACGTTTTTTAAAAGCAAATTTCAAAAAATCTATAGTGTTGAGTTATGACACGTCGGAGCAGGTTTGTATGCTTGCTCCGACTTATTTTTTACATAGCGGAGAGGGAGATGGTGTTGTCATCTCCCTCTTTTTTTGTCCGGCGCAGGACGCGAAAAAGCGCGGCAGCTGCCGCGCTTTTTCCTCTTCCTCCCTGCTCGGTCCTTCCTGAAAGAAGGTCCCCCTCGCTGTTAAGTGCGTTTAGTATACCATGAATACGCCCGTTTGTCTATCCTTTTTGCGCGCCGTATCCAGCATTTGCCACTGTTTTTCATGCATATCGCGCTGTCGGGCGGCAAAACTACCGTTGCGATACCCAACAAGGGCATTTGCCCCACAACATGAAAGGAGAACACAACGATGTCTACCAAGAACAGCAACAAGCTGAATGTCCCCGAGGCCAAGGCCGCTATGGATCAGTTCAAGATGGAGGCCGCCTCCGAGGTCGGCGTGAACCTGAAGAACGGTTACAACGGTCACCTGACCAGCCGCGAGGCCGGCTCTGTGGGCGGCCAGATGGTCAAGAAGATGATCGAGTCCTACGAGAAGAACCTGTAAACGGTCCTTCCCGCACGAAAAAAGAACCGCCTTCGGGCGGTTCTTTTTTACGTTCTCACAAGGTGACCTCCGTGCCGTTGTTCACCTCGATGCGGTAGCCGCCGGGGTTGTATACATCCGTTCCGTTGCCCCGGAAGCGGCAGTCATCCAGCGCCGCATAGGAGTTCGGCGGCAGGCACAGAAGCTCCAGCGCCGTGGTGTTGTTCAAAAAGTCGATGTGCCTGATGGTATATGTATAGGAGTTGCTGTACGCGGAGTCGTACCGCGCGCCCACCCCGTTGCCGCCGATATACCCGCCGTGGAGATAGACCCAGCCGCCGTTCACGGCCAGCGCGCCCACGTCCCAGCCGGTTACGCGGCAGTTCTCCAGATAGGTGGGCGCTCTGGCGGTCACGCCGGTTCCGCTCCCATCCCCCTCAAAGCTGACCTCCGAAAAGCGGACGTAGGCGTGGCACCGCTCCGTGTCGCTCAGGGGCGTCACCGTCACCGGCGCGGCGAAGGCGGTGCCGCTGCCCTTCAGCGTGACCGCGCAGCCCACCGACACCGGCGCGTCATAGGTCACGTCCGGCAGCTCCACCGTGATGGACGTGTCCGCGTCGTACTCCTCCGCCAGCCGATCCAGCAGCGCCTGCAGCTCCTGCGCCGTTTCCAGCGGCGCGTCCTCCGGTGTGATGCGCAGCGCCTGCTGCTCCTCAAATTCCACGGTCATGGTCAGGTGCAGCACGTCGCCGCTCTTCATGCGCAGCGTCCAGACCACCTCGTTGTGGGTGCAGGTGGGATCCGCACGCAGCCGCCGGTGTAGTAGGTCTGGCAGGCCGCCAAATAGGGATCCGGGGCCGGGTCGGTCGCAGCGGTCGGATCGACTGCGCTGTTCGGGCGCTGCGGCTCCGTTTCGGCGGCCGGCCACAGCCAGACGGCCAAAGCGGCCAGCGCCGCGGCAAGGCACGCCGCCAGCAGGTGAAGGCGGCAGTACGGGCCGATAAACAGCGGGAACAGGCAGAGAAAAGTGGCAATCGAACACGGCGCACTTTTGACCGGGGAGGTAGGTAAAAAAGTAGATTTTCCTATAGGTTTATGATATGCTGTTCTAAAAAATAAATGGTAAACCGAAATATCATATAAAAGTAGTGGAGAAAAATGATGGATTTGTTGTGGAGGTATATGAAATGAAAAAGATTCTCGTATTATCACTTTGCTTTGTACTTGCACTATGGATGGCAGGTTGTGTCCAGAATAAAAATATCAATTTTGGGGATGTCACGATGAAAGTTGTAGAGGGAAGTGTAACTCCTTCAGGTTTGACAGTTCGCATTTCAAATAACACAGGAATTGATATCAATGGCGGGATCAATTACGATTTTTCTATTGAAAAAAAGGAAGATGATAAATGGTCACCAGTAAAAGAGATCGGCGATAGAACTACTGACACCGAAACATATATTTTTCAAGGAGAAAGAGATTTGAATATCAATTGGTCTGAAATATATGGTTCGCTTTCGGCGGGAGAATACAGAGTCGTTAAGTTCTTTTATCCATCGACAGAAGATGGCTCTTATGGTACAGACGATGGTTTTTACCTATTCGCTGAGTTCAGTATCGAGTAACAAATACGAATTTTATCGGGGAGCAGCAACCTCTGTCGGGGCTGTCAATGGTCGAGATGAACGGCGCACAAGTGCGCCGCCATTGACCGCCCCGCCCGGTCTTGCCCTGCGGTTATCAAGGCGGGCAAGCCCTAGGGGTGCTTGCCCGCCTCCTTTAATTTTGGGCGGAGGTCAGTAGCCGAAATTGGCCTCAAATTGAGGCCAATTTTGGCAGGGGCTTGCAAAGCCTAGATCCCTTGCAATCGCAGGCTTTCTGTGATACTATTTTGATACTAAGAAAACGAGGTGTCCTAAATAGCAGGTGAAATATTAACATATTTGCGAAAGTTTTTCTTGTGAAATCACTTCAAATACACCCACATATATTTGAATTTGCCGAGCAGCAATAATCTGGACCGCTTTCTGTCGGAGAACAATGAAAATTTCCGGGACACGCCGCTACAGCTGACGCTGCAGCGGCTCTATACCACCACCGGCCTCTCCAAGGCCGCGCTGGCCAAGCAGTCCGGTATCAGCGAGGTATATCTGCACCAGCTGTTCTCCGGCTGCCGCTTCCCCTCCCGCAACCGCCTGCTGTGCGTATGCTTCGGCCTGGGCGCATCGGTGGAGGACGCCCAGGGCCTGCTGCGGCAGGCGCGGCACGCGCCGCTGTACACCCGTGACCGGCGGGACGCCATCATTCTCTATGGTCTGAGCCACAGCATGACCTTGTTCCAGATCAACGACAAGCTGTTCACCGAAAAGCTGGATACCTTATGCTGACACCGACAGGGGAAACCGGGGAGAAAGCAAGAGGAGCGCCCATGTGGGCGCTCCTCTTGCTTTTCAGTCCGGCAGACGGCCCTCCGCCAGCAGCCAGGCGCCGGCGGCCAGCAGCAGCGCCTCCGGCGGAAGCCGCCCCCAGCGCAGGGGCAGGGGGATATCCTGCGGCTCGATGGCCGCGCCGTTCACCGCCGTCAGCCGCCGCTGCACGCACAGCACTGGGCGGGGCGTCAGGCCGGACAGCGTCAGGCTGCATCGGGGCGACAGGCCGCAGCCCACCACCTGCTGCGCCCGCAGAGGCGCGGCGGTGTTCTCCTGGGGCAGCAGCACCGTGCGGCACAGCGGCGCGCGGCCCAACGCCGCCAGCCGCGCCGTGCCGGGCCGGTCCAGCACCAACAGCTCCCAGCACCGGCGCAGCAGCACCGCCTCGTCCACCGGCGGTACGGACGGCGGCAGCCAGCGCCCCAGTCCGCCGCGAAAAAATGCCATATCGACCATGTACGTCTCACCTCCCGCGTAGTCTGCCGCGCTTTGCGCCGTCTTATGCCCCGGTGGAAATTTCCCCTGTCCTTTTCGCGCCGGATGTGCTATACTGTCAGGTAGCTTGTTTCAGGAGGTGCCGCCATGCCATTCCGCGCGCATTTACATACCGTCAACCGTCACCGGCGCCTGGTGCGGCACTATTGCTTCAAGCTGGGTCTGGTGTGGCAGGGTCTGGCCCACGACCTGAGCAAATACAGCCCCACGGAGTTTTGGCGGGGCGTAAAATACTACCAGGGCTGGCGCAGCCCCAACGACCAAGAGCGCCTGGAAAACGGCGTGAGTCTGGCGTGGCTGCACCACAAGGGGCGCAACCGCCACCACTTTGAGTACTGGATCGACTACTGCCGCCGGGAGGATGGGACCATCTATATCGGCGGATGCAAAATGCCGAAAAAGTATGTGGCGGAGATGTTCTGCGACCGGATCGCCGCCTGCCGGGTCTATCAGGGCGACGCATATACGGACGCCTCCCCCTACGACTACTACCAGCGGAGCAAGGACCTGCGGCGGACGGATGCAAGCCGCTTCATGCATCCGGAGACGGCGGCACTGCTGGATCGCTGGCTGCTGCTGCTGAAGGAGCGGGGCGAGGAGGCGGCCTTTGCCGCTATTCGCGCCGAATTGGCGGACAGCGCCTACTGACGGCGGAGCGCAGGCGCTTTGTTAAGAAGAAAACAATAGATTTTTGAACATTTCCCTTGCTTTCCATCACTATTTGTTTTACAATGTTTTGGTACATTTTTATGTGAGGTTGTCAACAACATGGCCCATCCCTATAAAACGCGGGAAGGCGGCGCCACCGTGACGGTGTTCGTACCCTACGACTGCCAGAACAACTGCCCCTTCTGCATCAACAAAAAAGAATACGCGGACTGCTCCGGCTTCAGTCTGGAGAAGATACTGGCAAGCATCCAGGTGATGGACGGCATCACTCCCCGGTGTGATTTTGTGTTCACCGGCGGCGAGCCGCTGGCCGACCTGAACGCACTGCAGCAGATGCTGGACGCCATCCCCGCCACCCACAAGATCTATATCAACACCACCTTCCCCGCCCAGACCCACACCTCCTTCGAGGAAATGCTGGCCTTCACAGAGAGGAACAAGGACAAGATCACCTGCATGAACATCTCCCGCCACCTGCAGCACTATGTGGAGGAAAGCCCTGACCAGGTGCTGGGAAAGATCGCCTGCCCCACGCGCATCAACTGCGTGCTGTACAAGAACTATCCGGCGGCGAAGCTGGTGGACTATGTGGAGCGCTTCCTGCCCTATCGTATTCCCATCCAGTTCCGGTACGACTACACCGAGACGACACCGGAGAACCTGTACGAAGAGGAACACGACAAGATATTGCAGGACCTGAAGCGCCTGTTCACCTACAAGGGGCTGGACGGCTGCCGGATGCGCAACGGCTTCCACTTCGAATACAAGGGCCTGCACATGACGTACCACAAGACGTTGCCCTACTCCACCATCGAGGAAAAGGGACCGGACGGCGTGACCTACGACATTCTGTACGACATCCTCATCAAGCAGAACGGCGAGATACACAGCGACTGGACAGGCGTGAAGATGGACGTGGACGCCTACCGCAGGGTGGTGTTCGAGCCCTACGACCTGAAGGTACTGAACGGGACCATCGACTTTTGAAAAAGAGACCGCTTTGCGGTCTCTTTTTTTCGGAACCCGCGGCGGGGTCGCTCCGTCATAGGTAGTGAAAGCCTTGGCGGAAAATAAATGGCTTGTTTGTATTTACCCCCTTTTACTTCCGCGCGGTTTGTATTATAATGATGTATTGAGCCGGTATCTCATATACCGGCGGGCAAAACAGTCTTGAGTGAATGATAAGGAGCAATTCTATGAAACGTTTTATGACCCTGCTGCTGGCCATGCTGATGGTCCTGTCCCTGGCCGCCTGCGGCGACAAGTCCTCCGCCACGGTGGACGCCGATGGGCTGGGCAAGGCGCTGGCCGAGCGCGTACAGTTTGACAGCACCATGAGCGCTATCGACGCCGGAGACTATCTGGAACTGCCCGAGGGCAGCAGCGCTGCCGCCTATATGTCTGACGGCAGCACCATGGAGGAGATCTTTGTGGTGTCCTGCAAGGATAAGACGGACGCATCAGCGGTGAAGATCGCCATGCAGTCCCTGCTGGACAGCCAGAAGCAGGAGGCCGAGCGCTATCAGCCCGAGGAGGCCGAGCGCTTGGGCAGCGCGGTTTTCGGCACCTACGGCACCTGCGTGGTGCTGTGCGTCACCTCTGACACCGATACCGCCAATGCGGTCATCAAGGAGTATGTAGGATGAGTCCGCGCTATGAACGGCGGCAGCGGGGCGGAGGCGGCGCGCTGCTGCTTCTGATCGCCGCCGCGGCGCTGGTGGTGGCGGTGCTGGCTATCTTCACCGATGTATTCAGCGGCAAAAAGGTGCCGGACAAGGATACAGACAGCCCTGCCGTCACCCAGCCCGCGGACGGCGAGCCTGACGGGACCGGCGACGCGGACAACACCGCGAAGGACCCGGAGGGCGATCAAAAGGGTGGTCAAAGCGGGAACGGCGATGGGAACACTGATAAGTCTACCGTGACCACCACGAAGCCGGCAGCCTCCAATGTCATCACCACTGACGCCACGCCTTATCAGTCCGGCGGCGTATACATCGTGGGCAATGCCGGATATGAGATGTACAACTATGTGGGCTCCCTGGCGGAGAAGTACCAGTCCACGGTCAACGCCGTGGCGGACAGCCTCAGCGGCGTCAGCAATGTCTACGCCATGGCGATCCCCCTGTCCAGCAGCATTACCCTGCCGGACAGCCTGCTCAGCGACATACCCGGCAGCGATCAGGCACAGGCCGAAAAGGATATTCTGGCGGGAATGGGGCAGAATATAAAAACGGTGCCCCTGCATGACGCGCTGAACGCCCATCGGACGGAGTACATCTATTTCCGCACCGACCACCATTGGACGGCGCTGGGCGCCTATTACGCCTATGTACAGTTCTGCAATGTCAAGGGCATTACGCCCCACGACCTCAGCGACTATGAGGTGAGCCAGTACACGGGCTTTTTGGGCTCCTTCTACAACGACGGCGGCAAGCCTCAGGCCATGGCGGATGACCCGGATACGGTGAACGCCTATCATCCCGTCAGCAGCACCGCCGCCATGAAGTACGGCAGCAGCGAGGACAGCGAGCTCACCGGCGGCAAGGTGATCTTTGACGAGTCCACCGCAGCGGCCAGCCTGAAATACGGCGCGTTCATCATGGGCGACAACCCCTTCACCGTGATCGAGAACCCCGAAGTCAGCAATGGGCAGAGCTGCATCGTGGTGAAGGAGTCCTTCGGCAACGCCTTTGTACCGTTTCTGGTGGACCACTACCAGACGGTGTATGTGGTGGACTACCGGTATTACGGCGGCAGCGTCAGCGCACTGGCCAAGGCCAAGGGCGTGACGGACGTGTTGTTCGTCAACAACCTGTCCGCCATACGCGGCAGCTATCAGATGGGTAAGCTGGCCGGCGTGAAGTGACATCTGTTTTGAACAGGGCGGGCAAGCCCGCCCTGTTCCTTTTTCTGACTATCCGCAAAGGAGAGCACATCACATGGTATTCAGCAGCACCACATTTTTACTGGCGTTTTTGCCGCTGGTGGCTATTTTATACTATATCTGCCCACGGAAGCTGCGGAACGGGCTACTGCTTGTCTTCAGCCTGCTGTTTTACGGCTGGGGTGAGCCGAAGTACATTCTGATCATGCTGTTCTCCACGGTGTTCGACTACTGCAACGGTCTGGCCATCGGCCACTTTCGGAGCAAGGGAAGGGCGGGCGGCGCCAAGGCGGTGCTGGTCATCTCTGTGGTGGGAAACCTGGCGATCCTGGGCTTTTTCAAGTACACGGATTTTGCCATCAGCAACCTGAACGGTCTGCTGGGCACAGCCATCCCGGCGCTGGGGCTGCTGCTGCCCATCGGTATCTCCTTCTACACCTTCCAGACCATGAGCTATACCATCGACGTGTACCGGGGGCTGGTGCCGCCCCAGCGGAACATCGTGGACTTCGGCGCGTATGTAACGCTGTTCCCCCAGCTGATCGCGGGGCCTATCGTGCAGTACAAGACGGTGGCCTATGACCTGGAGCACCGGCGGGAGTCGGTGAGCGAGGCCAGCGAGGGTTTGCAGCGGCTGGTGATCGGTCTGGGCAAGAAGGTGCTCATCGCCAACCAGATGGGCGCCATCTGGGAGGACATCGCCGCCATGTCGGACCCCACAGCGATCACGGCATGGATCGGCGCCATCGCGTACACGTTCCAGATCTATTTTGACTTCTCCGGCTATTCGGACATGGCTATCGGCCTGGGGCATTTCTTCGGGTTCCACTTCTTGGAGAACTTCAACTATCCCTATGAGTCCCGTTCCGTCACCGAGTTCTGGCGGCGGTGGCACATCAGCCTGTCCACCTGGTTCCGGGAGTACGTCTACATCCCCCTGGGCGGCAACCGCAAGGGCAAGGGTCGGCAGCTCCTGAACATTGCCATCGTCTGGCTGCTGACCGGCCTGTGGCACGGCGCCAGCTGGAATTTCGTGCTGTGGGGCGTATACTACGCCGTACTGCTGCTGCTGGAAAAGACGTTCCTGCTGAAGTGGCTGGACAAGGCGCCCCGGTTCGTAGGGCACGTGTACACCTGCTTCTGCTTCGTCATGGGCTGGGTGCTGTTCGCCATCACAGATCTCAGCGCTCTGGGCGCGTATGTGGGGCATATGTTCTCCGGAACCTTTGCCGACAGCACCACGGCGTACCTGCTGCGGTGCGACTGGCTGCTGCTGGTCCTGGGCGTCATCGGCTGCACGAGCCTTCCCAAGCGGCTGTGGGAAAAGCGGGAACAGGCCCTCTCCCCCGCCCTGTCGGACGGACTGCGAACGGTGTGGGTAGTCGTCGTACTGCTGGTGAGCATGGCGTTTCTGGTGGGCGACAGTTACAACCCGTTTTTGTACTTTAGATTTTAAGGAGGCGGCGCTATGAAGAAACGAAGCGGCATCGCGCCGCTGATCGCCATCGGCGGCATACTGCTGGCGCTGTCTGTCGGCAGCTTTTTCCTGACGCCGGACCGGGCATTCTCGGAGAACGAGAACCGCTATTTGCAGCTGACGCCCAGACTCACCTGGGATCGTGTCATGTCCGGCGACTTCATGGAGGACGTGGAGGACTATACCAGCGACCAGATCGTCTTCCGGGACTTCTGGACCGCCGCCCGGTCGGTGCTGCAGCGGGCCGAGGGCAAGGAGGACATCAGCGGCACCTATCTGGGCGCGGACGGGAGGTACTTTGCCAAGGTGACCGACGACAGCTTTGACTGGGTAAGGCTGGAGAAGAACGCCGGGTATATCCGGGATTTCTTTGCCGCCAGCGGTAAGCCCTGCACGGCGCTGATCGTGCCCAGCCCGGCCGGAATTCTGAGGGATATGCTGCCGGAGAACGCGCCGTATTTCAACGAGGACAAGGCCTTCGGCCAGCTGGGCGATATTCTGGGCAGCACGCTGCTGGACAGCCGGGAAACGCTATCGGCGGTGGACGATCCCTACTACCACACGGACCACCACTGGACCACCATGGGCGCGCAGGCGGCCTATACACTGTGGGCACAGGCCACGGGGCACACCGCCCGCAGCTATGACCTGACGCTGGCCACGGACAGCTTCCGCGGCACGCTGTACTCCAAGGTGCTGCTGCCGGACAGCGTATACGACAGCGTGTACTACGCGCCGGAGATCACGGTGGAGAGCGTGGTGTGCGACGGGGAGGACGGCGCGCTGTACGACCTGTCCGCCCTGGAGCAGAAGGATAAGTATGAGCTGTTTCTGGGCGGCAACTACGGCCAGTGCGTCATCACCACCGGCACGGAGAACGGGAAGCACTTGCTGCTGGTGAAGGACTCCTTCGCCAATTCCTTCGTACCGTTCCTCACCGGCGACTATGAGACCATCACCATGATCGACCTGCGGTACTACCGGGGCAGCATGGCAGAGCTGGCGGCGGAGGTCGACGATATTCTGGTGCTGACGGAGGTCACGAACCTGGCGGGCTCGGGAGACTATTTTAAGCTGAGTAAGTGAAAACAGGCGTGCGCGGAGCGCACGCCTGTTTTGTCCCCTTTACAAACGGCTGTTTTTTGGTATAATAGTAAGGCTAAGGAAATTTACAGGCACAAGGAGAGACGATATATGGCCGTTATCGAGTACGACGAGTATAAACAGAAGCTGCAGGCGCTGGAGCCCACCCTGGGCGAGCTGGAGAAGGCGCTGGGCATCCCCAAGGCCCGTGAGGAGCTGGCCGAGCTGCAGAAGGAGACGGAGCAGGAAGGCTTCTGGAACGATCTGGAGCGCAGCCAGCAGGTGAGCCGTCAGGTGAAGCGCCTGGAGAACAAGATCAAGAAGCACGACAAGCTGGTCAGTGAATGGGAGGACACCCTGACCCTGTGCGAAATGGCCCAGGAGGAGGACGACCCCAGCCAGCTGGAGGAGGTCGTCAGCGGATACGAGACGCTGGAGAAGGAGATCAGCGAGCGCCGGCTGGCGGCGCTGCTCAGCGGCGAATACGATGCCAACAACGCCATTCTGACCTTCCACGCCGGCGCCGGCGGCACCGAGGCCCAGGACTGGACGGAGATGCTGTACCGGATGTACACCCGCTGGGCCGAGCGCCACGGGTACACCTACCAGCTGATGGACTATGAGGCCGGCGACGAGGCGGGCATCAAGTCCGCCACTATCCTCATCGAGGGGGAGAACGCCTATGGCTATCTGAAGAGCGAGAACGGCGTGCACCGGCTGGTGCGCGTGAGCCCCTTTGACGCCAACGCCCGGCGGCAGACCAGCTTTGCCGCGCTGGAGGTCATGCCGGAGCTGGACGACGACAGCGAGATCGAGATCCGGCCGGAGGACATCGAAATGCAGGCCTGCCGCAGCTCCGGCGCAGGCGGCCAGCACATCAACAAGACATCCTCCGCCGTGCGTCTGACCCACCTGCCCACGGGCATCGTGGTGTTCTGCCAGACGGAGCGCAGCCAGTTCCAGAACCGGGACAACGCCATGAAGATGCTGCGGGCAAAGCTGGCAGAGCTGAAGCTGCAGCAGCACGCGGAGAAGATCAGCGACCTGAAGGGCGTGCAGATGAAGATCGAGTGGGGCAGCCAGATCCGTTCCTATGTGTTCATGCCCTACACCCTGGCCAAGGACACCCGCACCGGCTATGAGATGGGCAACATTCAGGCGGTGATGGACGGCGATATCGATGGGTTCATCAACGCGTACCTGACCGCCGCCGCTAACGGCGAGATCAAGAAATAAAGATTTTGGGAGGCCGCTGCGCGGCCTCCCTGTTTTTTCGGTGTACAAAAAGAAGCGGCTCATAAGAGCCGCTTCTTTTTCATTCAGTTCAGCACTTCTCGAACACGACTGCGGTGCCCATGCCGCCGCCGATGCACAGGGTCGCCAGGCCCTTCTTGGCCTCGGGACGCTTCTGCATCTCGTGCAGCAGGGTGACGATGATACGTGCGCCGGAGGCGCCCACGGGATGGCCCAGAGCGATGGCGCCGCCGTTGACGTTGACCTTGCTCATGTCAAAGTGCAGCTCGCGGGCCACGGCGATGGACTGGGCGGCAAAGGCCTCGTTGGCCTCGATCAGGTCGATGTCATCGATGGTGACGCCGGCCTTCTTCATGGCGTTGCGGGAAGCGACCACGGGGCCGACGCCCATGATCTTGGGATCCACGCCGCCCTGGCCCCAGCCGATCAGCTTGGCCATGGGCTTCAGACCGTACTTGGCCACAGCCTCGCCGGAGGCCAGCACGATGGCGGCAGCGCCGTCGTTGATGCCGGAGGCGTTGGCGGCGGTGACGCGCTGGGTGCCCTTATCGGGAGCATCCTGGCAGCCGGTGGGCTCGAAGGTGTTGACCACCACGGGGTTGGGGGACTCGGGGCCCACGGGGAACGCACCCTTCAGCTTGGCGATGCTGTCCGCGGTGACACCGGCCTTGGGATACTCATCCTTGGCGAAGGGAACCATTTCCTTCTTGACCTTGATCATCACGGGGACGATCTCGTCATCGAACCTGCCGGCGGCCTGGGCGGCCTCAGTCTTCTGCTGGGAGGCGGCGGCGAACTCGTCCTGCTCGCGGCGGGTGATGCCCCAGATATCGTTGATGTTCTCGGCAGTGGTGCCCATGTGATAGTTGTTATAGGCGTCCCACAGGCCGTCCTTGATCATGGTGTCCACCAGCTTCTTGTCGCCCATACGAGCGCCCCAGCGGGCGTCCATGGAGGCAAAGGGAGCGGCGCTCATGTTCTCGGTACCGCCGCAGACCACGATGTCGGAGTCACCGGCCAGGATGGAACGGGCACCCTCGATGACGGACTTCATGCCGGAACCGCAGACCATGCCCACGGTATAGGCGGGGACGGAATAGGGGATACCAGCCTTGATGGAGACCTGACGGGCCACATTCTGGCCCTGGGCAGAGGTCAGGATGCAGCCGAACATCAGCTCATCCACATTCTCGGGAGCCACGTTTGCGCGCTTCAGAGCCTCCTTGACCACCACGGCGCCCATTTCGGCGGCAGGGGTGTTCTTCAGGGAGCCGCCAAAGGAACCGATGGCGGTACGGCAGCAGTTAACAACATACAGGTCTTTCATGAAAGTTACCTCCTATAAAATATGTTGAAGATAGTATACAACAAAGGCTCGCGCCTGTCTATCCCTAATGATAGTCACAAATTTAACAATAGTCAATCCCAAATTGCAACTTCGTTAAAAAATCGTCAAATCGAGCATATCAAATGGCGGTTTCCCGTCATTTTGACGAAATGACGCATCCTCATGCCGCCGGTTCGGCGTCAGCTCCGGTATCGGCAGTGTCCTCCCCCGCCGTGTCGGTACCGGCGTCGGCGCTGTGGTCATGGCCATCATCGGCGGTATGACCACCAGCCTCCGCCATGGCGGCCTGCATCTCCGCGCGGAGCTCTGTCATCCGGTCATAGAAGGCTCCCACGTCCAGGCTGCTGTACAGCTTGGCATTGGACACCACGGAGGCGTTGGCCAGTCGGTCGCTCTGGACCTGCTGGAAATAGGCGTCCGCAGCCACGGACAGGTCCAGATCGGTACGCAGGATCACATAGCAGGAGCCATCGCCGTAGGGATCAATGACGGCGGTCAGCTCCTCCAGCTCCAGCGCCATGATGGCGTCGCTGAGGGGATCGCCCTCAGCGACGGTCAGGGTAACGGCGCCCACAGCCTCCTGCTGCAGCTCCTCGCACATGGCGGCGTACTCCGCCGCCTTGTCCTCCGCCTTCTGCCAGCGCTCCAGCAGATCGGCGGCCATGGTCTCGGCATTTTCGCCGGTGAGGGTCAGCACATAGACGCTGGCATAGCCCTGCTCCTGGGCGTAGGCGCGGACGGCATCCTCGTCATACAGGCTGCCGCCGGGGCCATAGGCCGTCTGCAGGCTGCTGTTCAGGTACTGGGCGGCCAGCATACCGTCGAAGGTCTCCTCGCTGATGCCCATCAGGGCCAGCTGCTGCTGATAGCCCTCCTCGCCGTAAAGGGACACCAGCTCCTGCCGCTGGAGGGCCAGGGCGGCCATGTCGCCGTCGGTGAGGGCGATGCCCGCCTGCTCTGCCCAGGCACGGGTGACGGCAAAGCGCTTGGCGGCGTTCACCGCCTCCAGCTTTACATAGTCGCCGTAGGTGATGCCGCCCTCGGACACGGCGGCGTTCCAGTCCACGTCCGGCAGCTGGCTCGCCAGATAGGTACAGACGTAGTCCACCCAATAGAGGTACTCCTCACAGGTGACGATCTGACCGTCGACGACCAGCATCTCGCCGTCCGGGTGAAGGCCGCTGGCCTGATACAGCAGGCCCTCGGTGCTCTTACCGCCCTTCATACCGCCGGTGAGGGCAAACGCGCCCACCAGCATGACGGACACCAGCGCGCCCGCCAGAAAACGGATCCAGTTATTCTTCATGTTTTGCCTCCTCAGGGGTCTGCGCCCCGTTCATTTGTTGTGTATCTGTCTCGTGGAGCCGCAGGGCCTCCACCAGCGCGCCGGCGGCGGCCAGCGGTTCCTCCCCGGGCTGCATATACAGTGTCAGGCGGGGCGCTGCCCCGGCGGACAGCTGCGCGCGGCTGCGGTAGGCCGCCATGGTGCACACCGCCAGCAGCGCGGCGGCATCCACCCGATCGTCAAAGCTGAACACCAGCTGGCGGCCCTTCTGGGTGATATCGGTGACGCCGCAGTCCATAGCGGCGGCGCGGAGCAGCGCCACCCGCAGCAGCGCCGTCACCGGCGGCGGCACGTCGCCGTAGCGGTCCAGCAGCTCGTCGGTGAGCTCGGACTCGTCCTCCGGCGTGCGGAGGGCCGCGATGCGGCGGTAGAGGTCCATGCGCTGCCGGGCGGCGGGAACGTAAGACTCCGGGATATAGGCCGCCACGGTGATGTCAGCGGAACACTCCACCCGGGTGGGGGCGGTCTTGCCCTGCTGCTCCAGCACCGCGTCGTTCAGCAGCTTCAGGTACATATCATAGCCCACGGACATCATGTAACCGGACTGCTCCGGGCCCAGCAGATTGCCCGCGCCGCGGATCTCCAGGTCGCGCATGGCGATCTTGAAGCCGGAGCCAAACTCTACATACTCGCGGATGGCGGTCAGACGCTTGGCGGCCACCTCGGTGAGCACCTTGCCGGCCCGGTAGGTCAGATAGGCGTAGGCCCGGCGGGGACTGCGGCCGATGCGGCCCCGCAGCTGGTGCAGCTGGCTCAGCCCCATGTTGTCCGCGTCCTCGATGATCAGCGTGTTTACATTGGGGATATCGATGCCGGTCTCGATAATGGTGGTGCAGACCAGCACGTCGATCTCACCCTCGGACATACGGGCCATCACGTCGCTGAGCTGGCCCTCGGCCATCTTGCCGTGGGCCGTCTCGATGGCAACGTCCTCGCCCAGCAGGTCACGGAGACGAGCGGCGGTGGCATCAATGCTGTCTACCCGGTTGTGCAGGTAATACACCTGTCCGCCCCGGCCCAACTCCCGGCGGATGGCATCCGCCAGAAGGCCCCAGTCGTGCTCCAGCACATAGGTCTGGACGCTCTGGCGGTCCTGGGGCGGCTGCTCGATGGTGCTCATGTCGCGGATGCCGGACATGGCCATGTTCAGCGTCCGGGGAATAGGCGTGGCAGAGAGGGTCAGGGTGTCCACCTGCCGGGCCACCTGACGCAGACGTTCCTTGTGGGTGACGCCGAAGCGCTGCTCCTCGTCGATGATGAGCAGCCCCAGGTCCTTGAACTGCACGCCCTTGCCCAGCAGCTTATGGGTACCGATAAGCAGGTCCACACGGCCGTCCTTCACCCGTTCCAGCACATCCTTGACCTGCTTGGGGGTGCGGAAGCGGGACAGGACCTCCACCGTGACCGGGAAGGCCCGGAACCGGGCGGCGGCGGTGGCATAGTGCTGCTGCGCCAGCACGGTGGTGGGCACCAGCAGCGCCACCTGCTTGCCGTCCAGGATACACTTCATGGCGGCGCGGAGGGCCACCTCCGTCTTGCCGTAACCCACGTCGCCGCAGAGCAGGCGGTCCATGGGCACGGGCTTTTCCATATCGGCCTTGATCTCCCGGATGGCGGTCAGCTGATCGTCGGTCTCCGTATAGTCGAAGGCCTCCTCAAACTCCTGCTGCCAGGGGGTATCCGGTGAAAAGGCGTGGCCGCCCAAGCGTTGGCGCTGGGCGTACAGCTTGATGAGCCCGTCGGCCAGGTCCTTGGCCGCGGCCTTGGCACGGCGGGTGGTCTTGGTCCACTGGTCACCGGAGAGCTTGTTGAGCTTCACCTTTTCGGTGTCATCCCCGCCGCCGATATACTTGCTGACCAGGTCCAGTGAGGTGGCGGGGACGTACAGGCAGTCACTCCCGGCGTACTGTATCTTGATGTAGTCCTTCTCCACGCCGTCCACCGGCAGGCGGATCATCCCGGCAAAGCGGCCGATGCCGTGGTGGATGTGGACCACCAGGTCGCCTACCTCCAGGTCGGCGTAGCTCAGCAGCCGCTGGCGGCTGTCGGACTTGGGTTGGCGGGGCTTTTTGGCCTTGCCGGACAGGGCACGGGTCAGCTGCCCTTCCGTCAGGACAGCCAGCTTCAGGGCAGGCCACTCGCTGCCGGCGGACAGCGCCCCCACGGAGACGAGCGTCTGGCCCGGGGCGGGGACGGCATCGCCCTCCAGCGCCAGGGCGGCGGGGATATGGCGCCGCTGGAGGAACTCCTGCATATTGCGGCAGCGGACCGCGCCGCCGCAGAGCACCAGCACGCCGAAGCCGGCGGTCAGATAGTGGGTGATGTCGGTGGCGGCGGCATCCAGGCTGCCGCCGTAGCCGGAGAGCTGCTTGGCGCTGACGTCCAGCAGCAGGCGGGGCGGCAGCAGATAGCGGCTGGTGGGCAGGCTCTCCAGCTGGCAGAGGGCAAAGCGGGAGAGCACCGTCTCCAGCTCCGGCTCCGTGAGGGTCAGGTCACCGAAGGCGCCGGCCATGAGACCGGCCTCCACGGCGGCGGTAACATCCTGACGGGTCTGGAACAGAAAGGCCCGGAGCGTCTCCTGCACCCGGCCGGCCTCGCCGGCACAGAGGATGGTATCCTGGGCCAGATAGTCAAACGCGGTGGTCTTGTCCGGGCAGACGGCGGCCATATAGCGGTCCGCGCCGGGTGGCGCGATCCCCTGGCGCAGCAGTTCGGCATCGTCCAGCAGACGCTGACGAATGGCGGCGTGCTCCTTCTTCAGGCGGCGGGCGGCATCCTCCATGCGCCCGGCGGCGTCGGCGGCGGTGGTCTCTTCGGCAAAGGGCAGCAGCTCAGATGCCGGCAGAATACACACCTGGCGGCGGTTCAGCACGCGGCGCTGTGTGGCCGTCTCGAATTCGCCCAGGCTATCCAGCTCGTCGTCGAAAAACTCACAGCGCAGCGGGCGCTCCTCCCCAGGGGAGAACACGTCCAGAATACCGCCCCGCAGGGCAAACTGGCCGGCCCCCTCCACCTGATCGGTGCGGGTGTATCCGGCGGCGGTCAGGCGGCGGCAGAGGTCCTGCACGTCGTACCGCGCGCCCACCTCCAGAGAAAAAGCGGCGGCGAGCAGCACCTCCCGGGACAGACAGCGCTGCACCAGGGCGGCGGCGGTGGTCACCACAACGGGGGCGTCGCCCCGGGCCATGCGGTACAGGGCGGACAGCCGGGCATTCTCCCACTGGCGGCTGTAAGCGGCGGGGCGCAGCTGCAATTCGCGCTCCGGCAAGCACACCGGCTCCACGCCCAGCAGAACGCGGATATCCGCCGCCTGACGCTGAACGTCCTTCTCGTCGGCACACAGGAGCAGCAGCGGGCGCTTCGTCTCTGCCGCCAGCGCGGCGGAGAACATGGCCCGGTGGACGGGGGCAAGCCCCGTCACGGCAGCGCAGCAGGTGACGGCGCTGCTGTGCAGCGCCGCCAGCAGCTCCTGAAGCTGCGGCAGAGCAGATAACTTGTCTAACAACCCGGTCACGGGGCATCCCTCCTTTCCCCTCCGGCGGCACTTCGTGCCGGTCCCTCTCCGCACGGAGAGGGACTTCGGCCGGTCAGTTAAATCTGTTCATAGCCCGGTCCGGGCCTTCATCAATGACGGACAGGGCGGCATCGGCTGCACGGTCCAGGGCGGCGCGGAGGGTCTTGGCCTCCTCGCCCTGGGGCTTGCCGATGACCCAGTCGATCATCTCGTGGTCCGGGTGGTCGGGCATACCCACGCCCACCTTGATACGTGGAAACGCATCGGTGCCCAGGTGCTGAATGATGTTCTTCAGCCCGTTGTGACCGCCGGCGGAGCCGCTTTTGCGGATACGCAGCTTGCCCACCGGCAGGGACACGTCGTCGGAGATGACCAGCACATGGTCGGCGGGTACCTTGTAAAACCGCGCGGCCTCGCCCACAGACTCGCCGGAGAGGTTCATATAGGTCTGGGGCTTCATCACCAGTATTTTATGCCCCTTATAGTCCAGCATACCGGTCCATGCCTTAAAGCGGAGCTTATTCAGAGTGAATTTCTCCTTTTCCATCAGGCTGTCCAGGGCCAGCCAGCCCATATTGTGGCGGGTGGACTCATACTTGCTGCCGGGATTACCCAGGCCCACCAGCAACCACTCCACGCCGCCGCTGCCGTTCCGATTAAAAAACAAGGCTGTCGCCTCCTTGCATGCACAAAATAAGAGGACTGCAGACGCAGTCCTCTTATTATAGCACCGTTTTTCGGGTTTGGAAAGTATTTTAGTTGAACAGCTTGGCGATGGAGATCTCCTGATAGATGCGCTCGATGGCCTCGGCGAACATTGGGGCCACGGAGATATACTTGATCTTGTCGCAGCCCTCGCCCATAGACTCGGGAATGGTGTTCAGCAGAGCGACCTCCTTGATGACGCTGTTGTTCAGGCGCTCCAGCGCGGGGCCGGACAGCACGCCGTGGCTGGCGCAGGCATATACGCTGTTGGCTCCGCCCACCTCCACAATAGCCTTGGCGGCGTTGCAGATGGAACCAGCGGTGTCGATCATATCGTCGAAGAGGATACAGTCCTTGCCCTCCACGTCGCCGATGACGTTCATGACCTCGCACTGGTTGGCCTTCTGGCGGCGCTTGTCCACGATGGCCAGGCCCATGTGCAGCTTCTGGGCGAAGGTGCGGGCGCGGGCCACAGAGCCCACATCGGGAGAGACGACCACCATGTCCTCGCACTTTTCACCGAACTTCTTGGCGTAATAGTCCACGAACACGGGGTTGCCCAGCAGGTTATCCACGGGGATATCGAAGAAACCCTGGATCTGGCTGGCGTGCAGGTCCATGGTCAGCACGCGGTCGGCGCCGGAGGCGGTGAGCATATTGGCCACCAGTTTGGCGGAGATAGGGTCGCGGGACTTGGCCTTACGGTCCTGACGGGCATAGCCGAAATAGGGGATCACGGCGGTGACACGGCCGGCGCTGGCGCGCTTGCAGGCGTCGATCATGATGAGCAGCTCCATCAGGCTGTCGTTGACGGGTTTGCAGGTGGAGTTGATGAGGAACACATCGCTGCCGCGGACGGTCTCGTACAGGGAGACGGACGCCTCACCGTCAGCGAAGCTTTTAACCTCTGCCTCGCCCAGCTTGATGCCGATGAGCTTGCAGATCTCCTGTGCCAGCGCGGGATTGGCGTTGCCTGTAAAGATCTTCATATCCTTGCCGTGAGAAATCATGGTGCGTACTCTCGCTTTCTATCCGAATTTTTATAGGTACAGATATATTGCAAACAGCTGCGCTGTTCCGCACTTGTTAAAAAGAAAACAAAAATGCCGCCCACTGACAGTGCGCTTTACAGCGCGGCGTACAGCGTGGACGGCACGGCACCCGAAAGGCGGGTGCGGTCATGGACGGTATTGCACTTGTCGGCGCGAATGCGGCCCATTGGCACTCACCTCTTTCTGCATTGTTCTCTGCCCCTATTATAACAGGTCCTGCGGGAAAATCCAGTATTTTTCCCGTTTTTTTCGGCAATAATTTTTTCGGCAGCGGTCCGTGGGCGTTCGTCTGTCTTTTGGTGGGTCAAACAGAAAGTATTTTGAATGTTTCGGAGAAATATCGCCTTCTTTTGGTATTTTATAGTTGCATTTCCCATTACATTGTTTTACAATAGTTGTCGCTTATGTAACAGGAGTGTGATACGGTCATGCTGCACATCGTACTGGTCGAACCGGAAATACCCCAGAATTGCGGTAATATCGCCCGTACCTGCGCCGCCACCGGCAGCCAGCTGCACCTGGTGCGGCCTCTGGGCTTTGATATTTCCGACCGGGCGGTGAAGCGCGCCGGACTGGATTACTGGCACCTGGTGAACGTACAGGACTACGACGGGTTGGAGGCGCTGTTTGCGCGGCACCCGGAGGCGGCCGTCGATCTGTGGCTGGCCACCACCAAGGCGCCGCAGGACTACACCCGGGCACGGTTCTCGCCGGATTGCTGGCTGTTCTTCGGCAAGGAGACAGCCGGGCTGCCGGAGGACTTCCGCAGGACCCACTATGACCGGTGCATACGGCTGCCCATGCGCCCGGAGGCGCGGAGCCTGAACCTGAGCAACTCCGTGGCGATCCTCACCTATGAGGCGCTGCGGCAGAATGGCTTTCCCGGTCTCGCCGGAACCGGCGAGATGGCAAATATATGAATTTCACGTGAGAGGAGCGTATTCCATGAATTACAATAAAAAAACAGTACAGGATGTAGACGTCAAGGGCAAGAAGGTCCTGCTGCGCTGCGACTTCAACGTGCCCCAGGACAAGGAAACGGGCGCGATCACCAGCGACAAGCGCATCGTGGCGGCACTGCCCACCATCAAGTATCTGCTGGACAACGGCGCGGCGGTCATCGCCTGCTCCCACCTGGGCAAGCCCAAGGGCGAGTGGAAGATGAAGCTGACGCTGGCGCCCGTGGCGGAGCGTTTGAGCCAGCTGCTGGGCCGGGAGGTCATCTTCGCCAAGGATATCGTGGGCGAGGATGCCAAAGTCAAGGCCGCTGCCCTGCAGCCCGGCCAGATCATGCTGCTGGAGAACCTGCGGTTCGATATCCGCGAGGAGAAGAACGACCCCGGCTTCGCCAAGGAGCTGGCGGATATGGCGGAGCTGTATGTGTCCGACGCCTTCGGCACCGTGCACCGTGCCCACGCCTCCACCGTCGGTGTGGCGGCATACCTGCCGGCGGTGTCCGGCTTCCTGGTGGCCAGAGAGCTGTCCGTCATGGGCAAGGCCCTGGACGACCCCAAGCGGCCCTTTGTGGCGGTGCTGGGCGGCGCCAAGGTCAGCGACAAGATCGCGGTCATCAACAACCTGCTGGACAAGGCGGACACCATCATCATCGGCGGCGGCATGGCGTATACCTTTGCCAAGGCCCAGGGCGGCAGCATCGGCAAGAGCCTGTGCGAGCCGGATAAGCTGGATTACGCCCTGGAAATGATCGAAAAGGCCAAAAAGAACGGCGTGAAGCTTCTGCTGCCCACAGACACCGTGGCGGCGGATGACTTCTCCAATGACGCCAAGCGCCAGGTGGTCAGCACCATGGCCATTCCCGAGAGCTGGGAGGGCATGGATATCGGTCCCGACACCATCAAGACCTTCTGCGGCGCCGTGAAGGGCGCGGGCACCGTGGTGTGGAACGGCCCCATGGGCGTGTTTGAGTTTGACAATTTCGCCGCCGGCACCCGGGCCATGGCCCAGGCGCTGGCTGACAGCGGCGCCGTGACCATCGTGGGCGGCGGCGACAGCGCGGCGGCGGTGGAGCAGCTGGGCTTTGCCGACAAGATCACCCACATCAGCACCGGCGGCGGCGCGTCGCTGGAGTTCCTGGAGGGTAAGGAGCTGCCCGGCGTGGCCTGCCTGCTGGACAAGTAAGGTCCGGCATCTTCGCCGCGGCCAGCGGAGCGGATCGGCCGCGCGGGCTTTGGCGAAAACCGTTTTATTTTGTGTGCATATCCCCATTTCTATATAAAAGTAAAAGACGAGGAGTTAGTTTGTTATGAATCGCAGATATCGCAAGACCATTATCGCCGGCAACTGGAAGATGAACAAGACCGCCAGCGAGACGAAGAAGTTTGCCGAGGAACTGAAGGCCCTGCTGCCCAAGGCCAAATGGTGCGACATTGTGGTGTGCGTGCCCTCCGTAGATATCGCCGCCGCCATCAAGGGCTTCAAGGATGCCCGCGTATCCGTGGGCGCACAGAATGTGTTTTATGAGAAGAACGGCGCGTACACCGGCGAAGTCTCCGCCGATATGCTGAAGGACCTGGGCGTAAAGTACGTCATCATCGGTCACTCTGAGCGCCGCCAGTATTTCGGCGAGACGGATCTCACCGTCAACCGCAAGGTGCTCTCCGCGCTGGAGGCGGGTCTGCACCCCATCATCTGCGTGGGTGAGACGCTGGAGCAGCGGGAGCTGGGCATCACCATGGAGCTGATCGCGCTGCAGGTCAAGTCCGCCCTGGCCGGCGTGCCCGCGGAGAAGCTGCGGAAGTGCGTGATCGCCTATGAGCCTGTGTGGGCCATCGGCACCGGCAAGACCGCTACCGCCGAGCAGGCCGCTGAGGTCTGCACCTTCATCCGCACCACCGTGCGTCACCTGTACGGCGCCCGTATCGCCCGCAGCATCACCATCCAGTACGGCGGCTCCATGAAGCCCGCCAACGCGGCGGAGCTGCTGGCCCAGCCGGACATCGACGGCGGCCTTATCGGCGGCGCCTCTCTGAACCCTGAGGACTTTATCGCCATCATCAATGCTGCCAACCAAGGCTGAGCATTTCCAAGGAGGAACGGCATGAATAAGACCCCTACCACCCTCATCATCATGGACGGCTTCGGCATTGCGCCCCCCGCGGACGACAATGCCGTCACTCTGGCCAAGACGCCGGTGCTGGATAAGCTGTTTCAGGAATACGCCCACACCACGCTGTCCGCCAGCGGACTGGACGTGGGTCTGCCCGCCGGGCAGATGGGCAACAGCGAGGTAGGCCACACCAACATCGGCGGCGGCCGCGTGGTGTTTCAGGACCTGCCCCGCATCAGCCGCGCTATCGAGGACGGCAGCTTCTTTAAGAACGAGGCCTATAACCAGGCGATGGACAACTGCCTGGAGAATGGCACCAGTCTGCACCTGTGCGGTCTGCTGTCGGACGGCGGCGTACACTCCCACATCGAGCACCTGTTCGCCCTGCTGCAAATGGCTAAGGACAAGGGGCTGACCAAGGTGTACGTCCATTGCTTCCTGGATGGCCGGGACGTGTCCCCCACCAGCGGCAAGGGCTTCGTGCAGGCGCTCGCCGACAAGTGCGCCCAGCTGGGCATCGGCAAGATCGCCACGGTGATGGGCCGCTACTACGCCATGGACCGCGACAAGCGGTGGGAGCGCGTACAGATGGCCTATGACGCTATGGTGTACGGCGAGGGCCGCCGCAGTGATGACCCGGTGGCCGCCGTGGCGGAGAGCTATGCCAACAACATCACCGACGAGTTCATGGAGCCGGTGGTGGTGGACGGCGACGGTACCATCAGCGACAATGACAGCATCATCTTCTTCAACTACCGGCCTGACCGGGCCCGGGAGATCACCCGGGCCATCGTGGACCCGGACTTTGACGGCTTTGCCCGGGAGTTCTTCCCCACCACCTATGTGTGCAACACGGAGTACGACGCCTCCATGCCCAACGTGCTGGTGGCGTGGCCCCGCATCGCCGTGAAGAACGGGCTGGGTGAGTACCTCAGCCGCATGGGCATGACCCAGCTGCGTATCGCCGAGACGGAGAAGTATGCCCATGTGACGTTCTTCTTCAACGGCGGCGTGGAGACGCAGTACCCCGGCGAGGACCGGGTGCTGGTGCCCTCTCCCAAGGTGGCCACCTATGATCTCCAGCCGGAGATGAGCGCCTTCGAGGTGTGCGACAAGTGTGTGGAGCGCATCGAGTCAGGCGCCTATGACGTCATCATCCTGAACTTCGCCAACTGCGACATGGTGGGGCACACCGGCGTGCTGGAGGCCGCCATCAAGGCCGTAGAGACTGTGGACACCTGCGTGGGCAAGGTGGTGGACGCCACGCTGAAGATGGGCGGTATCGCCATGGTGACCGCCGACCACGGCAACGCCGAGGATATGAAGCAGCCCGACGGCAGCCCCATGACCGCCCACACCACCAATCTGGTACCCTTCATCCTGTGCGGCGCCGGCACAGAGCTGCGGCCCGGCCGGCTGGCGGACATCGCGCCCACCATCCTGGACGTGATGGGTCTGGCCTGCCCGGAGGAGATGGACGGCAAGACGCTGATCGTGAAGTAAAGTGAACGATCCGCTTTTACGCGAAGTCCCGAAGCGCGGCTTCGGGACTTCCTTATAAGGAGACAAACCCATGAACATATTTGTCATCGGCTGCGGGCGGTGGGGTTCCCTCATCACCTGGTATCTGGATCACATCGGCCATCATGTGACGCTGTACGGGCGGCAGAGCTCGCCCCGTATGCAGTCCTTTCTGGCCACCCGGCAGAACGATCTGCTGACGCTGCCAGACTCCGTGGGGCTGACCACCGACCTGCGGGACGTGGAGCAGGCGGAGACGGTCATCATCTCCATCGGCTCCCAGAGCCTGCGTTCTCTGCTGGCAGAGGCCCCCATACAGGCCCTGCGAAGCAAGACGGTGGTGCTGTGCATGAAGGGCCTGGAGATGGGCACCGGCGAACGGCTCAGCGTTATCGCCGGATCGCTGCTGCATGAGAGCAACACCGTGGCGGTCTGGCTGGGGCCGGGCCATGTGCAGGAGTTCTACCGGGGCATCCCCAACTGCATGGTCATCGACAGTGGGAACGACGCCGTGAAGCGGCGGCTGGTACAGGAATTCTCCAGCGACCTGATCCGTTTCTACTATGGCGGCGACATGATCGGCAACGAGGTAGGCGCCGCGGCCAAGAACGTGGTAGGCATCGCGGCGGGCTTTCTGGACGGCGTGGAGATGTCCAGCCTGAAGGGCGCGCTGATGAGCCGGGGTACCCGGGAGGTGGCGCGGCTGATCAAGGCTATGGGCGGCAATGAGCTGTCAGCCTACGGACTGTGCCATCTGGGGGACTACGAGGCCACGGTGTTCTCGCCCTACAGCCATAACCGACAGTTCGGCGAGTCCTTCATCCGCCATCAGGACTACCACCGGCTGGCGGAGGGCTATTACACAGTGGAGGCACTGATGGTGCTCCGCGAAAAGTACGGCGTGGAGCTGCCGATATGCATGGCGGTACACAACATCCTGTACGAAAGCGCCGATCCCCGGGCAGAGCTGAGTGCCCTGCTGCGGCGGGGCCTGCGGGCGGAATTCGACGACTGAATATGAATAAAACATCCTCTGTCCGGCGACAATATGGGCAGAGGATGTTTTATTTCGGCGTGCCGCCCGCCGGAAGGGGCGGCGGCGGGACTTCCCGCCAGGAAAGGGACACGCATATGAAGGACTCCCGAAACGAACGGCTGCGGGCCATGTTTGCCGGGCGGGGCTATTACATAGCCATCGCCCTGTGCCTTGTGGCCGCAGGAACGATCGGCTATTTTGCCCTGAGAGAGCGCCCGGTGACCGTGGAACAGACGGACACGCCGCCGGTGCTGGATATCCAGCCCGTCACCCCCACCCAGCCGGTGGTAAAGCCCGCGCCGGTGGTCATCCCCGACCCGGTGGAGGAGGTGGAGATCACCGAGCCGGCAGAGCTGCTGCCCCAGGTGGTATCCCCTCTGGACGGCACCACAGTGACGGTGTTCAGCATGACGGAGCTGTTATATGACCCCACTATGGCCGACTGGCGCACCCACGACGGCATTGACGTGCAGGCTGACGAGGGCGCGGCGGTGAAGACCGCTGCCGCGGGGACCGTGCAGTCCGTTACCGACGACGAGCTGATGGGCACCACGGTGGTCATTCAGCACGACGGCGGGTACGCCACCCAGTACAGCAGCCTGCAGGCGGACGTGCCGGTGCAGCAAGGGCAGCAGGTGACCGCCGGGGAGGTCATCGGCTATGTTGGCAGCACCTCCGCCGCCGAGAGCCGCATGGGGCCGCACCTGCACTTCTCCGTCAGCCGGGACGGGGCGGTCATCGACCCCCACGACTATGTGAACGGCGGCGAATAAGCGAAAAGAACGCCCTATCGGGCGTTCTTTTCGCTTATTCCATAGAGGTGACGGTGCCCATGAACAGGGGCACACAGGCGTGGGTGTCCACGACCATGTAGAGGAAGGGGCGGTCCAGGGTGACGGTCTTGACGTCGGTGGGCTGCGCGCTGCCGCCGTTCACCTGCACTGATGTGGCCGCGGCGGCCCTGGTGCCGTTTTCGTCCAGCGACAGATACGTCTTGTGCAGCACGGAGGAGACGTACAGGTTGTTGCCGCTGGGCGCGCTGCCCATGGCCCGCAGATCGGCTCTGGACACGTCAAACAGGTCCGTGATACCCATAGCCGTCAGCGCCTTCTCCAGCTCCAACTCCGTTTGGGCGGTAAACCGCGGGATGGACGCCTGAACATCGGCGTAGTGATGGTCGGTGATCAGCTGATACAGATGCTCGCCGGTGAGGTTCTTCAGGTACTCCTCCAGCGTCACGCCCTCGTCGGGCAGCAGCGCTACGAACGCATATTTCCCGCCGTCATAGGGCTTCAGGAAGCCGGTAACGTTGTTGCCGGACAGATAGATGCTCTCGCTGCTGGTCAGGTAATCCGCCGTCTGGCGCGCACCGGAAGCGGCGGTGAAAGTCCCGCCCTCGCGGATATCCGACGCTTCGTAGGGCGTCTCCCACCGGGCGTCAAAGCAGGCGGCGTTGACCAGATACAGCATGGTGGCCTCGCCGGGTGCCTGCTCCAGCAGACTGTCGATCAGGCCGTTTGTCTCCTTGCTGACCCAGCGGTTCAGGTCGGTGACCAGACTGCCGTCGAACGCAGAACGATAGACCTCCGCGCTGTAGTAGTTGACGCAGGCGCGCAGGAAGCTGTCCTCCACCCGGAAGGTATCCCGCACCCACGCGGAGTTGGCCAGCGAAACGGCGCAGCTCTTGTACGCAGCAGGCAGGCTCATGCGGTAGGTGTACAGAAATTCATTCAGCTGGTTCAGACTCATGCCCGCCGCCGTTTCCATCTGCTTCAGGGTAGTTCCACCGGCGCCGTTGGCCGTCATGCCCAGTGCGTTCAGGATGGACACCGGTGACAGCAGCACACCCGTCTCTCCCGCCCGTTCACTGCGAAGCAGTGACAGGGCGAAAGCCGACACCGCCTCGCCTCCGGCAGTCAGGTCGGTAGTCGTGTCCAGTGCCTGGGGCACGATATCCTTGGTCAGTGCCTGCGCCTTGATGCCGCAGCCGGGCAGGGCCAGCAGCATCAGCAGCGCCAGCACCAGCGCCGCCGCACGTTTTTTCATAGGATCCGCCTCCTTTCAAAAGGCTCATCTGCTATATAGACGCAATTCCTTCGGAAAAGGTTTCCCGCCCGCAGAAAAAGCGCCGCCATCGGCGGGGATGGCGGCGCGGTATGTCACTTGCAGTATTTCTCGATGTAGGCATCCTGGCACTTGATGATGATATCCACCGCCGCCTGACGGCCCAGCACGTCGCTGACCACGGTCTCCTTGCCCTCCAGGCTCTTATAGACCCGGAAGAAGTGCTTGATCTCGCTGGCCACGTGGGCAGGCAGCTCGGAAATATCCGTGTACAGATGATAGGTAGGGTCCTCGAAGGGGATGGCGATGATCTTCTCATCCAGGTCGCCGCCGTCCTCCATGGTGATGACGCCGATGGGGAAACAGCGCACCAAACTCATGGGGCGGATGGACTCGCTGCACAGCACCAGCACGTCCAGGGGATCGCCGTCGTCGGCCCAGGTGCGGGGAATGAAGCCGTAGTTGGCGGGGTAGTGGGTAGAGGTGTAGAGGATACGGTCCAGCCGCAGCATACCGGTGTCCTTGTCCATCTCGTACTTGTTCTTGGAGCCCTTTTCGATCTCGATGACCGCCCAGAAATCCTCGGGCTTTACCCGCGCAGGCGCGATATCATGCCAAATATTCATAGGATGTTCCTCCTGTTCCAGTTTGTTCCGTGGACACATTATAGCGCAGAAAAGCGCGGCGCGCAACGGGATTTTGCGACTTTGTCGAAATGTTTTTTTCGAAAGGTGTTGACACAGGACGGGCGGTGTGGTATCCTAATAAATGCCTGATCCGCCGGTGTGGTGGAATGGTAGACACAGGAGACTTAAAATCTCCCGGCAGCAATGCCGTACCGGTTCGAGTCCGGTCACCGGCACCACCCGGTACAGTACAATATCGCGGAGTAGAGCAGTTGGTAGCTCGTCGGGCTCATAACCCGGAGACTTTTCCGATTCTTCGGAGCTCTAAATTCCGCAAAAACTCTATATCGCGGAGTAGAGCAGTTGGTAGCTCGTCGGGCTCATAACCCGGAGGTCGCAGGTTCAAGTCCTGCCTCCGCAACCATCTTGAGTGACCAAAATAGATACACTCACCTGAAACCCCTGAGAAATCAGGGGTTTCAGCGTTTTTATGCCCTGTTTTTTCAAAGCGTGTTTTATAGATACACAAGGGCATTTCAGAGCGTTAGGCAGGACTTGAACTAAATCCACAGCCTATTTCCGCCCTGTTTTAAAGAGGGCTATGCTTTTTCGGGCGCTTTTTTCGCTCGCCTCCCCAAAATAATATAATATATTTTTAGATAGTGGTTGGTATCATATTTTGATACCAACCAAAAAACTTTCGGGCCGGTTTCCTACTTCGGATACCGGCCCTTTTTTTCATGGAAAGGAGTTTTTACTGTGAATGACCACAACAAGGAGCAGCAGCTCCGCTACCTCGAGGAAGTCTGCATTCCCTTGCACCGTGCTGGGTTTGAAACCCAACCTCTGGACGAGTCTCAACTGCCTGTCCATTGGAATGGCGCACCTCTCTGCCGTATTACCGGCAAGGGTAGCGTATTCTATCGGCGGGAAGATGTGGATACACCACTGGCAGAGGATGCCCTCCTCCGTGTCGAAGATATCGCCGCCCGAACGATGGAGTATATGACCGCTATGGAAAACGCTCTGCAGCTCGAAGCCAGCGGGCTGGAGGGCGACTACCGCATCCTTGCCGACTTCAACGGTACCGTGTTGGCAGGAAGTCATAGCAAATACGGTGTTCAATTCGTTACATGGGATTGGGACTACGGACGCACAGGCGTGACCCATGGTCACTATTTCATGGAGAACTACGACGGAGCAAAGCAGGACTTTGTCACACGATCCGGCCTCATTCACAAAGAGCAGCTCTTCAGTCCGGAGCAGATGACCGAGATCTACCGTTGCTGCGCAGACTCTGTGGATGGGGAGTTTTTTGAACTCACGGATAAGCAGGAGGAAGTGATCCGCAGTGTCCAGCAGCAGATTGAGGTGTGCGTGCCAGATCTGAACGAGCGAATCCGGCAACAAGAGGAGGCGCTGGAGCAGGCTTCGCAGGAGCAAACAATGTAATACATGGTACGGGCCGGAGTTTTAGCAATAAGACTCCGGCCATTTTTATTATGGAGGAAATGAAATGCCACAGGTAAACAGAAGAAGCTCATTAGGGCACTGGTATGCTCCCGTCCTTGCCCCTGAATATCCCCGCGACCCGCCGGAGCCTCACGGCTGTACGCTCTTTGAGAGATGCAAAGGTTGTCCCTACCCAAGGCATGGTTTCATCTGCTGGCGGAGTGAAGATACCTGCCTTCGGACAAGAATGAACAAGATAAACAGATTGGAGGAAAGCGAAAATGATGTTTCAGGCGGTGCTGAGTAACCGTGATCACCCGGAATACGGTGTGGCAACTATTCCGTTTCCCATTCCCCACGACCAGTACGCACACTGCATGGATCTGCTGGAGGCTTTGGAGATTGGCGATGCAGTCAGGGCTGACTGTAAGGTCGAAAAGATCGACGGCTTTTATACTGTACTAAAACGCACAGAGATGCTTACGGTAAATGTTGAGGAGCTGAACTATCTCGCCAAACGGCTGGATGGCTTCGATACCGGAGAAGCCGAACAGTTTCAGGCGATGGCTCATAAGCTGGAACTTTTTGAGCTGAAGGACCTTATCAACCTGAGCTTCTGCTGCCAACAGGTTACAGTTATCACGGATTTCTCTGACCTCGATGCGGTTGGCCGGGATCACTACATGAACCTGCACGGCGGCAGCGCACGAGTTGACGAGTTGGAGGCGCTGGACGGTGAGGAAACGGCACGGCTGCTTATCGGGAACGGTAGCGGCACGATTACACCCTATGGTGTGGTCTACGACAACGGCATGCAGATGAAGCTGCTCTACGACGGTCAATTCTTTCCTTGCTACTATTACGAACCAAATCCCATTACCGTTGCGGTGACCGCTAAGTCTGATCCAGAGGATACCGAGCATATCACTTGGCTTTACCTTCCGATGGCACAGGAGGAGATCGACCGCGCCCTCCAGCGAGCGGGAATCACCGATCCAACGGATGCCCGCTTGTGGCTGAAAGATAATCAGCTTCCAAATGAGGTGGATGTGCTGCTGGATATGGATCGAGAAAGCATAACTGACCTCAATGCGCTGGCGCAGGTTACAGAAGACTTCTCCGATGAGGACATCCGAAAACTTGGCGCCGTTGTAACAATGGCACGGCCGCGAACAGCAGAACAAGTCAAAAATCTTGTGGAGAATCTTGACCTGTTCGATTTTGCGCCTGACGCGCACACACTGGAGGAGTACGGTAAGTACATGATCCGGCAGTCCGGCCATTTCGATTACGATGAGAATCTGGATGATTTCTACGACTATGAGAAGTATGGCTTTCAGCGCATGAATGAGGAAGACGGGATGTTCACCGACCGAGGCTACATCGCCTACAAGGGCTATTCCAGCTTGAGAGAAATCATGAACGGTGACCAGAGCGGCCACATGAAGATGGGGGATATGACATGATCATTCAGGCAGAACTCAGGCGAAAGCAGTCCGAATATGAAGGCGAAGCTTGCGCCGTGGATAAGGTTATCGAGCTGCCTGCCCAGCGGTTTCAGCAGTTCAGCCGTGTGCTGCTGGCAGACTACGATTTTATAGCAGAAAACAAAAATACTATCCGGCATGATGGTGATGCCAGACACTGCTTACTTATCCTCGATGCGGGCGGAATGGACGGTTTCCTTGTTGACCCACAGGGGTATAACTACGCGCGGTACAGCGCTTTCGTTCCGAATGCCCGCAGTCTGCTGACGCCGGATATGGCAATCGACCGCAGTTACATTTCGCCGTCAGAACCTTGGCGGGACGAGAACCGGGATGAAATGCTCCGCATGACATTGCACATCGATGGGAAGCCGGACTACATCCTCGTCTTCCCCGCTGACGAGGAATACCTGGACGCGGTGAAGGCTTATCTTGATATCGATGTTTTCGCGGATGCCATGCTCTGTGATATTCGCTTCAAGGTGCCTTACATCGGGGAGCTGATCCGTGATACGGATTGCCCCGCCGTGGAGGATTACAACGATTTTGCCGAAGCCTTGGAGGACATCTGGCAGAAGGACGGGATGCTCCTGACCTACGCCGCCGTGCTGGAGGCAGAGAAACCGGAAACCCTGCACCGTGCCTGTGAGCTCCTGCGAAATCTGGACAACTACCAGCGCATTACGGAGGGCGCCTACGGTTACGGTCAGCAGCGATTGCAGGAAACGCTGGGACTGGACGATGAAGCCATCTATGAGCTGGACGGCTACATGGATTTTGAAAAATACGGTCAGGACTGCATGGAAAACGACTGCGTGACAAAAACAGAGTTCGGCCTGCTGCGCCGCTTGGACTCGCCGTTCCCGGAGCAGCGGCAGGGGCAGCAAATGTTTCAGTAGACTTTGCGGCAGACGTGTAGTATGTTTGCCGTTACCCAAAAGAAGGGAGGGATACTTATGAACACCAAGATCTCATATCTGTACAGAGATGCCGATAACTACAAGATGCACAATAAATGCGTCATTGCCGGTACACTGACTACGGAACAGACTCGTACCATCAAAGATAGCTGCGAAATGGGCGAATACTTCATTCCAAGGCAAGTAGGACTGCCGGAACGCCGCTTCGACCGGTATGATCCTGCGGTGGATCACTGCTGGTTCGAGCTGGATGAGAACTGCTTCTCAGAAACGATAGAACCGCCTACTGTAGCCCTTACTGCCACAGAACTGGTCAACCATTTCGAAGGATGTAAAAACAACTGGCGGGATGAATCGTACACGCCGCAGATGGGAGGCATGAAATTTTGAAAGTCAACGCAAGAACAGAGAAATTCCAACACATTGAAGTATTTGATAAGCCCGCGCTGTTCACCAACGGGCGTATTGCCCGTGATACCGTGCCGAAGGGCTGGTACTGCTATGACATTCGCGGCTCTGACGATGATCCCGGTGAGCTGTGCTACATGGAAGAAAATGTTGTGGTCAACCACGCAGGCTCGGTGCTGATGCCGGAAAAGCTGGCGATGCCTAAGTCCGGGCGGCTGGATGTGCGGGATGAGCTCGGTTTTCTCGATGAAGGCAACATGACGCTCCGTGAGTTCTGCGAGGCGCATCAGCTCCCGTATCCCGCGGAGAACATGAAATTTCATATCCGACCTGCCCGCCCGGAGGAGGCGGGCTTATTTTATACCCCGCACCCCGAAGAAGATAAGCGGCTGGGTACCGTTGGATATGTCCGCATGGATTTCGGGCGCAGCGGCAACGAGTTTTGGCATACCTGGTGGCCCCGTGGCCCGGAGGAGCTGAACAGCCCTGCGTTCAAAGCGGAGCTGCAGGAGGTCGTGGACACGCTGCGGGAGAGTGTGCTGAAAAGCCGCTTCGCTATGGAGCGTTTCTGCTATGAACACGGCGGGAAAATCAGCGGCGGCCGGACACAGAACTACGGCTACATCGTGGAAACCGAGCATTACCGCTACTGCCTGCGCTGCAATCCGTCCCCCGGAGATTATAACTGCTATATTACGGCCTATGATCTGGATGTCCAGCGACAGAACATGGCGCGGGACAAGCCTTTGGTGGGCCGCGTCACCTATGCCAACGGCGATGCACAGGAATTTACAGATTCGGACGAATTTCTCCGTTGCGTACAGGAGGAACTTCCGTACCGCCCGACCACGGGCTTCCGTTACGAGGTGCTGACCGACGATCCCGTTGTTCGCAAGCAGGTGGATGACATGATCTTCGACTTCTACGGCGAGGAAGCCCCTTGCCGGCAGGAGGATCACGAGCCTCGACCCGAACAGGGCATGACCTTCGGGGGAATGTAATGGACGCTTCAAGAAAGCAGCGAGAGCCGGTCGCTTTCAAAAGCCTTGCCGAGCTGAAGCGGTTCATACGGCCCGGTGTGGAGCTCAAGACCGTCAGCCACGCCAATCATGCGGATATGGTGGGGCTGACTCGTGTGGTGACCACGGTGCAGACGGTGGGCTTCTATTCCAAGATCAAGGATCAGCCGGAGCATCCCTTCTCCACCTGCAACCACGGCAAGGGCTTCTACACCGATTTTGGGAAAGCCGGCAATTACATCTTTGATGGTACGACGGTCAAGGTGAAGGATACCAGAAAGCAAGATCGCGGCGTGATCTACGAGCTGGAGTTTTACGACAGAGAGCAAAACATGGAGGAAACGATGATGGACAGAAAAATGGTGAATTTTATCAGGGAACAGTATCCCCCCGGCACCCGCATCCGGCTGAACGCGATGGACGATCCCCATCATCCCATTCTTCCCGGCACCGAGGGCGAAGTAGACTTCGTGGATGATGAGGGGCAAATTTTTATGAAGTGGGACAATGGCCGCACGCTGCCGCTCATCCCCGGCGAGGACAGCTTCACCGTGCTGCCGCCCAAGCTGACCACCCTCAAGCTGTATATGCCCCTGACCGCCGATCTCTACGAGCGAAACGAGTACGGTGATCTCGATGACAGCAGCACACTGCTGGAGGGTAGTGAGCTGCGCGGCTATCAGGATCAGATCATGGCGGCGCTGGTGAAAAACCGGATGCCGGAGGAGACCGAGCGCGGCATCATGCACTGGTACCATAAGCCTGACAGCGTCAACACAAAGGTCCACTCCGCTGTGTTCACGGTAGACAATCGAGGCGGTGAGCTTTGGGGCGTGGTGGAATGCCGCGTCGCCGGTGAATTGTCGGATGGCGAAATGGATACGTTGAAAGAATTTATCACCGGACAGGCTTCGGACGGCTGGTGCGAGGGTTTTGAGCAACGGGAGATTTCCGTGGATGACGGCGGTGAATTGTATGTCCACTTTTGGAACTCGGACGAGTGGAGCATCCAAACGGAACAGGAGCTTTTCTCCCCCAAGCTGGCGGAAGGTCTGCCAGAGCTGTGCTTTTCCACGCTGCCCGGCACCGGGACTCTCATCTGCATCAAGCGTGGTGAGAGCGGCTACTATCCAAGCGACTGGTCTACAGATGACCCACAGCAGAACCGCGAACTGGCAGACTACAACAACGAGCGGCTCGGCGTGACAAAGGAGCAGGAGGAAGCCATGAAGAACGGCAGTATGTTTGGTTGGAACTCTCCCGGCGCAGATCCCGCATTCCAAAGGCAAATGCAGCAAGGGGGAATGACGCTTGGCTGAGAAAATATTCTGTGTGTATCTGGCAAAAGATGGCGTTCCCTACAACGAAGCCTACGCCAAGTTGGACTTGCCCGCCACGCCATGGGAACTGTGGGATGTGCTGGACAAGCTTCGGCTTAGAGACGGCGAGATCCTGTACATGGAGATCGACGATTACTATGCCTTTGAGTATCTCGCTCCCCATTTAGAAAAACTGGATATTAGTCTCAATGAACTCAACGACCTTGCCGCACAGCTTGCGGCGTTGGATGAGGTACAAGGAATCGCCTTTGAGGGAATGTTCTCCATGGAGGTGCAGAAAAAAGTAAACGCCAACGGCGGTATCATCACAATGCAGGATATGAGAGATCTGGCGGTCAGCGCAAGAGCCGACTGTTATCATGTAGTGGATGCTGCAGACGATGCTGCCCTCGGCCGGTTTTACGCAGAAAACGATTTTATTCCAGAGCTGGATGGAGTGTCGGATACTGTATTTAAGATGTTGGACTTCGCCGGTATCGGAAGAATGATGCGTCAAGGGGAAAATGGCGTCTTTGTTGGAAGCCTTTATGTACTGTGCGTCGGCGAGTTGACTGCTGCGCCGCCCTGCCCCAAGGAGCTGCCACCGAAGCCAAGCCACTTGTTTCGCCTGACCCTTGGCCTGCACCCTGACTTCAAAGATGCGCGCACGGCGACATTGAACCTTCCGGCGACCGAAGCGGAATTGTCCGCTGCACAGGAGCAGCTCGGCACACTGGAATGGGAAAACGCAGTTGTCCTCGACTATGACGGTGTTATCCCAAATGCCGCCAATTTTGCGGATCTGCCTATGGAAATGAATGCATTCAACAGCTTTTCTGGAGCCGTGCGGGATATTCCTTTCCCTGATAGGCAAATCCCAAAGCTGAAGGCCCTGCTGGAGCAGTTTGAGGTGAAAGATATTGGGACTGCAATGCAGCTGGTGGAACATCTGGAGGATTATAACCTCACGCCGAAACTCAGCTCACCGCAGGAGACTGCCATCGACCAGCTTCATTTCATGACGGACGAACATTCGGTGGAACTGTTGCTCCCTCATGTAAACCTCTATGCCTACGGCTGCGACATCATCAGGGAGGACAACGCAGTTCTCTCGCCCTACGGCCTACTGCACCGCGCAGACTATCAGCCCATGCTGGAGCCGATCCAGCAATCCCATGAATCGGAGATGACGATGTAATGAATAATAAGCAGTTACAAAACGAGAATGAGATATCTCTGCCTTGCACATCGCAGGAGCAATTTGATGCATCCCAATGTGGACCGTGCATATTGAGCGATGAGGAGAAAATAATTCTTTCTGCCATGGTTCTGCAAAAGGGCGAGGCGGAGGCAGGGGCAATTTTCGCAAATTCACCGGGGCGGCTGCGCGATTACACGATCCTCAAAGGCATCAACAGCTATGCTGCATTGGGCAGGTACTACCTTGCCCACGAGACTTCGGTGCCGGAGGAGCTATACGAGTACATGGATCTGGGCGCGATTGGCTGTCGGTATGAGGACGAACACCCTGGCGTGTTCATCGGCAGCGATTATGTGCAATATCCATCTGTCGAACAGAGGGCGTCGATGGAAATGCAGATGATGTGATACCACCTGATTCCCGTCATGATCAAAGTGTAAGCTTATTGCGGCAGGCACTGCTTTGCAATGTATGCAATGAGATCCTCCGGCGTGAGCGCAGCACCAGCACATGGAATCTCACGCCATACTCGCTGTATAGAAGGGTCCGGATCGCACATCGCAGCTATCATCGCCAGTCGTATCTCTTTTCTCACCTCTTCCAGAGTCGTATGGTTTTTTCGTGCAACTTTCCTCAATGCGGCTTCCGCGTCAATATTTCTTCTCTTCATTATGTTTCTCCCTTCCAATTTATTTTGAACGGTACTCGTTCTTATGGAACTATAATAACACCGTGAATTTGGGGGAAAATGACGAAGCCTGTCGAAAAAAACAGAGACCTGCAAAAAAACAAGTCTCTGCGTCTGCAACAATTATTGTAATTCCGCGATTAGGGTATCCAGCACATTCATTACCTTGCGTTGCCCCTCTGGAGGGAGTGTTTTCAACTTCTCTGAAATCTTAGTAGCATGAAGCATCGTTGCCGTGTTCAGGGCATCTTGAAGAAGTTCATCTGTCCCTACATTGAGCGCATTGGCAATGGCGACCAGCTTTTCCAACTTTGGAGCCTTTACTCCTCGCTCTACTACGCTCATGTGGTCAACACTGTAGTCCACAGCGGCAGCAAGCGCTTCCTGCGTCATGCAAGCCCTCTCACGGGCAGCTTTGATTCGTTTTCCCAATGCGATCTGATCCATACAGCAATCTCCTTTTGAACGGTATCCGTTCTTAAAGTATATGGGAGATGCCGTTTGTTTCACAGGAGCGCACGGAACGCAGACCGTTCTATAAGAACGGGGCAAAACAAAAAACAGTATGTCAAGAGGCCGTATACCCGGATGGGGAAAAGCGGCCCCTTCTTTTTTGCGCTCATTTTGTCTCCTGTTCCGGGATACGAGCCTCGGAAAGGAGCAGAAATGCGTGAAGAAAAACTATTGAATTATTTGAAAGGTGCCTGTACCGGGCGAAAGTACAGAGCGAGCAGTGCTGAACTGGAAGCTGTTCTCGGAATCAGCGGAACAGATCTGCGAAAGCTGGTAAATCGCATGCGACGTAAGGGCATTCCCATTGGGAGTGACCGATGGGGATACTTCTATGCCACCACTGCTGGCGAAGTCTACTCCACGATCCAACAGCTCAAAACCATGGAAAACGGTCTTGCGGCAGCAAGGCGCGGATTGGAGCAGTCACTGGATGCCTTCCCCTTGAGAGAAGGTGCATCTTGAACAGCTTTATCCCCTGGGTTGGAGGCAAAGGCAAATTGCTATGGATCATCAACAAGATGGCTCCATATCACTACAGGCGGTTCATCGATGTCTTCGGCGGCAGCGGTACGGTCACTATGAACCGTCCTATCCGGCATGGATGCATGGAGGTCTACAACGATTTCAATGGAAACCTCACAAACCTGTTCTGCTGCGTAAAAAACCGCACTCTTGCGCTGTTGGCAGAGTTGGGCTTCTTGCCATTGAACACACGGGACGACTTCAATGTCCTCTATAAGTTTCTTTCCAAAGGTGAGTTCACAGATGACTACCTGCAGGAAGAAATGGAATTAACAGAGGTCTATCTCAAGCCTCCCGATGCTGATGCTATCCGTGCGCTCCTGTTAGAGCGTGCGCCTCGCGGGAGCATCCGCCGTGCGGCGGACTACTTCAAGTTGGTACGGTACAGCTTCAGCGGCAGTGCCAAGTCTTTTGGGGGCAAACCCTGTGACATCCGCCGTTTCTTTCACCTGATATGGGAATGCTCCCGTCGATTGGCAAATGTCATCGTGGAGAATAAGGATTTCGAGGATGTCATCCGCCAATATGACCGAGAGGATGCCTGGATCTACTGCGACCCGCCCTACTTCGAGGCAGAGTGCTATGAGGTAGGCTTCCCCAAAGCAGATCATCAGCGGCTCCATGATACGCTCCTGACTTGTCGCGGGTTCGTCATGGTGTCCTACAACTACTGCCCGTACATCTGCGAACTTTATAAGGAATTCTATATCTTCCGCACCGTCCGTCCCAACAGCATGTCCCAGACGGCAGGCAGTGAATATGAAGAAGCCATCATCACCAACTATGACCCCCGCAAGGCCTGTTGGCAGTTGACTTTGGAGAGCCTGCTGGACGGTGATAGCGACACCCGATACGAACTGATGCACGAACCGGAGCGCCCCATCAAAACCACGATCAAAGAAAACGAAGGAGGAATCGTATTATGAACTTTATTCTTACCAGAGACAAGGCCATCACCATCGCGCCCGCAGCGCTGAAGCTGAGTGGCATCCCCGATGATGCGAAGCTGGAACTGACCACACTGGACGGCGCGGTCATCCTGACAAGGTCCAAGATGACCGCAATGGAGTATGTCAAGCTGCTCACGGAGTTGACTGCCCATGTCGGTCAGATGCTTCTGACCCTGCGGGATACCTGCGGCCACTGCGACGAGTGCGACGAGGACGAGTGCGCTTGCAGAGATCTGCCCATCGAGGAACTGATTCGCCCCGCGGTCACCGTCCCCGATTGGGCCAGAGAGGAAGCGGATATCCCGTCCGATGCCAAGCTTGGCTGCTATGTGGATGAGGATTCCGGTGAGATCACCATCTGCGAGACAGATTATGAGTACGACCTCTCCGATATCCCTCCTGCGATCCTGTTCGCCCTGCGGAAGGGTGGCTGCTGCCTGTCTGTGCTGGAGGATGTGCTGATGGAGAACGATATCGTCTACGACAAGTGACAACTCCGGTGTCCAAAGGATCAAGGTGATGACACAAATGAATGAAACTTACCTGTACCGTGGGTCTGCAAAGGAAGCCAAATGCCGAGATGCGCTTCCCCTGTGGCGCGAGAGCCACAAGGCCAATATTGCCTGCCGTGAAGCCATCGAGGATACTATCCGCCGAAACTTCGACGGGATGAACCTGGACCCGGAGTGCCTGACTCCCGTGCTGGAGGAGTACGGCTACAAGCGCACCGAGTGGGTGCTTGCCGCCACGCTGAAGGAGCTTTCCTGGGATGAGCGCTTCAGCCTCACCAATAGGCAATGGGCAGCACGACACCACATTCCACATGACGAGCGGCACAATGCCAATATCACCGTTCGAAGCCATCCCGCCATACTGGATGGCTTCGTAAGCCTCTATCGCAAGGCATATCAGAAGCTGGGGCTGTTTGGCTCCGAACATTGTATCTGTGACCGCGCCGAGCAGGACTATACCGGCAAGGTGCTGGTCCTGTCGCCGGATACGCTGAAGGAATCCTTTTGGAGTCAGGAAAACCAGCTGTGGTACGCCCATGATGGCTTCGGATGCAGCCCCACCGCCATCGGACGCTCGATACGCTGCACCTGTTTGGGCGACGGCGAGATGACCCGTTGGAATCGAGATGAGTTCATCGGTGTGCTGGACGAGCAGTTCCTGCCCGAATGGGCGCAGGAGAAGCTGGCGGAGCTGACTGCGCCTCGGCAGGAGGAAAGTGCCATGGGTGAGATGAAATTGGAATGATCGGAGGTGAGACAAGTGCAGCGCATCTTTATCGACAACCATGACCGCATCCTCTGCTACGGCAACCCTGCCGGTTACATCACAGAAAAAGAAGCGGTGGTGGACACCATGTTCCAAACGCAGGAGCTGGAGAGTTTTCTGCAAAAGCAGGGACTCTCCATCCGCTGGGAGGACGGCGTCTATGACCGCCTCCTGTTGGGGCAGCGCAGCGGCCGCTTCGACCCGGAGGCTCCGCCCCTGAAGAACTGCCGTGTGTGGCAGCTCTCACGGGACAGCCCCATCAATGTCCGTTTCGTTTCCTATGAGACGATGGTACAGCGCTTCGGTCAGCCAAGCCGAAAAAGCTATGAGATGGTCTATGACGGTCAAGTCGGGACCAACGACCTGGAGGAGATCTACACCCTCTTCCGCAATCCTGTCCCCGGGTACGACGGCCGACCCATCGGCATCTCGGACGTGCTGGAACTATACGACGAAAGCGGCAGTGAGTTCTATTACTGCGACCGCATCGGCTTCCAGCAGATCGAGTTTGCACCCCAGCAGGAAATGAATATGAACCTGTGAAATAAGCACCTGACCGGGTGCTTTTTTCATATCCAAATCAGAAAAGGAGGAATCCCAATGCCCAAAGCTCAAGCCAAGGCAACAGCTCCCACCCATGCACCGGATACCACGCTCCCCGTGGAGTACGCCGTGCGCATCTATCCCGTGAAGGACAGCAAGTACACCCTCGCCAATGCCAACGTGGACATCAACGGCATCTTTGCCATCCGCGGCGTGAAGATCATTCGTGGTGAGAACGGCCCCTTCGTCGCCATGCCTCAGTACAAGGACGGCCACGGCGACTACCATGACATCTGCTTCCCCTGTACGAAGGAAGCCCGACAGCAGTTCAACGAAACAGTTCTGAGCGCCTATGAGCAGTCGCTCGGTCAGAGCCAGCAGCAGGACAATGCTTCTCCCATGGAGCAGTCCATGTAAACCAAACCTACCCACTACACAAACATCATAATTTTTTGGAGGTAACTACACTATGAAGAAGTTCATCAAGAAGACCGTCAATTCCATCCGCAGCGCCGCCATCCGTCTCGCCGCCACCCGCCGCTCTGGTGAGGGCTACATCGACACCGCCGTAAAGATCCTCATCGCCGTGGTGCTGGGCGCTCTGCTGCTGGCTGGTCTGTACGCCCTGTTCGGTGATGTGGTCATGCCCACCCTGAACGAGCGCATCACGAATATGTTCAACTACGCGGGCGCACTGGAGTAAGCCGTGTGGACAGCGCTGCAGGGTATTCTATTCCTTGCAGGACTCCTGACAGCGGCATGGACAGATCTCCGGCACAGGCAGATCTATGACCTTTCCAGCATTGTCATCGCTGCGGCGGGGCTGATTCATTTCAGCCCCGCCCGACTTCTCGGATTGACGCTGGCCGCACCGTTTCTGCTGGCGAGCAAAAAAGGCCGCGGAGGGATGGGAGATACGTTCCTTATCGGAGCCTCCGGTTTCCTGCTGGGATTCTGCCGCGGCATCGTAGGACTGACACTGGCACTGCTGCTATACTGCCTTTTCTATCTTGCAATAGCCGCCCTGCACAAGATCCGCGGGCAAGAGCGTCCACTGGAGAGCTACCCATTTGCGCCCTTCCTTGCGGCTGGCTTTTTCACCGCATATATCATCTAAAACAAAGGAGGCTCGCTCCATGAGCATTTTCAAAAATCGCACGGTCATCGGCATTATCTGCATTCTGCTGGCGCTGGTGATCTGCTTCGGCATCACGCCGTTGTTCAATCAGAGCATCAGCCAGAAAGCAGAGATCGTCCGCGTGACGAAGGACATTCACGCTGGCGAACTTATCACCAAAGACATGGTCACCACGACCGAGGTCGGCTCCTATAACCTCCCCTCCGGTCTTATGACCGTGAAAAACAACGTAGTGGGCAAATACGCCAAAGCGGACTTCGCCGTGGGCGATTATATTCTCGCCGCAAAACTTTCGGAAGCCCCTGCTGCCGAGAATGCCTATCTCTATAATCTGGATGGCTCGAAGCAGGCCATCTCTGTCACCATCAAGAGCTTCGCCACAGGACTGTCCGGTAAGCTCCAGAGCGGCGACATCGTATCGGTCATCGTGGCGGACTACCCGGAGGACGGTGAAACCACCATCCCTGCCGAGCTGCAGTATGTGGAGATCATCAGCGTCACTGCCAGCACCGGCTACGATGCCAATACCGGCGAAGCCACAGAGGAAGAAAAAGAGCTTCCCTCCACCGTGACCTTCCTTGCCCTGCCGGAGCAGGCCAAAGTACTGGCGGAACTAGAAAAGGATGCCAAGCTCCATTTGGCTCTCGTCTACCGCGGCACGACGGACGGTGCAAAGCAGTTCATTGAGGCGCAGGATGCACTCATCGAGGAACTGTACGCCGAGCCGGAGGAAGGTCCCATTGAGGAGGGTGAAGTCACCGATCCCGCCGTAGCCACGCCGGGGAACGAGGTGACAGGATGAATTTCAGAAAAGCCAGCATCTTTCAGCGCGATACGGAGAAACCGGAATCGCAGAATGACAGCGGTGGTGTGCTGGCGGTCTGGGGCAGCCCCGGCAGTGGGAAAACGGTGACAGCGGTAAAGATCGCAAAGGCGCTTTCCGCCAAGAAGAAAAATGTTATCCTTCTGCTCTGCGATATGAGCGCTCCCATGCTGCCGTGCATCTGCCATGCGGACGCTCTGGAGAGCAAAGGTTCCCTTGCCAGTGTCCTTGCCGCCGCCCGCATCAGCGAAAACCTTATCAAACATAACCTCGTCACCTTCAAGCACAACAGCTATCTCGCAGCGCTGGGGCTCCTCGAACTGCAGAACGAATATAGCACCCCGCCCTTCGTACAGAAGCAGGTGGTGGAGCTGTTGGACAGTCTGCGGCAGATCGCGCCCTATGTCATCGTGGACTGCGGTAGCTACATCGCCAACGACATCCTCTCCGCTGTGGCGCTGATGGAAGCGGACAATGTCCTGCGTCTTGCCAACTGCGACCCCAAGAGCGTCAGCTACTTCTCCAGTCAGCTTCCTTTGCTGGAAGATGCCGAGTGGGATGTAGACAAGCAATATAAGGTGGCGTCCAATGTGAAGCCCTACCAGGCAGCAGACCATATCGGCAAGGCGCTGGGTGATGCGACCTTCGTGCTGCCCTATTCGCAGGAGTTGGAAGAGCAGTATTTGGGGCGAGATCTCCTTGCTGACCTCGCCCTCAAGGACAGCCGCCCGTTCCGCAAGGAACTGGAAAAGATCATCGCGGAGGTGTTTTGATATGGCACTTGGCGAAAAGCGAAACGGCTCGATCTTTGCCGCAGACGCGGAACGGCGGGACGCGCCGGAATATCAGGTCACCTCAGAGCCGGAAGTCGTCCCTGTCGTGGTGGATGACACGCCGAACCGCACATTGAACACCGATGTTGGCGCGCTCGGACGGGCGCACAACCTGTTCTTTGCTCCTGAGACAGCGGGAAAGGATTTCAATTCCGTGCTGCAAGAGGTGCAGGAGTACATCTCCGGTTCCTATGCCGCCCTCATCACCGAGGGCGGCGAGGACTCCAAGGAGCAGCTTCAGCGCTACATCATGAAATACCTGCAGGACAAGCGCGTCGCTGTGGCGGGCATGACACAGGTGGAGCTGGTAGAAGCCATCTATTCCGAGATGGCGGAGTTCGGCTTCCTGACCCGCTACATCTACGGAGACGGCATCGAAGAGATCAACATCAATTCGTGGCGTGATATTGAGGTGCAGTATTCGGACGGTCGAAATGAAAAGCTCACGGAACACTTCGACTCACCGGAACACGCGCTCGCCGTCATCCGCCGTATGCTCCACGCCTCCGGCATGGTGCTGGATAATGCCAGCCCTCTGGTCACGGGGCATCTCACCAAAAGCACTCGAATCGCCGCTATGAAGTCCCCCGTGGTAGATGAAGATGTGGGCGTCGCCGCCTCCATCCGAATCGTCAACCGCCACAATCTCAGCCGTGAGGATCTGCTCCGCAGCGGCACAGCCACAGCGGAGATGCTGGACTGGCTCTCTGTATTCCTGCGCTACGGTATTTCCATCTGCGTGGCGGGAGCCACCTCCTCCGGCAAGACCACAGCGGCAGGCTGGCTGCTGACTACCATCCCCAACAGCAAGCGTATCTTTACCATCGAGAACGGATCCCGCGAGTTGGAACTGGTACGGGAGGAAAATGGCAAGGTGGTCAACTCGGTAGTCCACACCTTGACCCGCGACAGTGAAAATGAGCGCCAGCGTGTCGACCAGATCGCATTGGTGGACATCTGTCTGCGCTTCAACCCGGACATTCTGGTCGTGGGCGAGATGCGCGGCGCCGAGGCCAACGCCGCCCAGGAAGCCGCCCGTGTGGGCGTGGCGGTGCTGACCACCATTCACTCCAACTCCTGTGAAGCCACCTACCGCCGCATGGTGTCACTTTGCAAGCGAGCCGTGGATATGTCGGATGAAACACTTCTCAGCTATGTGACGGAGGCGTACCCCATCGTGGTCTTCTGCAAGCAGTTGGAAAATAAGCAGCGCCGCATGATGGAGATCATGGAATGCGAGATCCTGCCCGGTGGAGAGCGTCGCTACAACACGCTGTTCCGCTATGTCATCACAGAGAATCACATGGAGAATGGCAAATTCATCATCGAAGGCCACCATGCGCAGATAAACGAGATCTCCGCCAGCCTGCGCAAGCGCCTGCTGGAAAACGGTATGCCCAACGAGGAACTGCAGGCACTTTTGAACCCGAAGAAGGAGGTGAACGCCACTTGACTGCCCTATTACTGGTCGCCTGCGTCGGTATGATCACCGGCGCATTTTTCATTTTCCGCATCTCGCCCATGGACTTTACGCTGGGCGTGTTCCGCCGACTGACCACTGGCCCCAAAAGCATCCGGGATGACATCAATGAGACGACCCAGCGGAAGAAGCCTGGCTTCTTCCGCCGTGAGATCATGGAAACACAGACGATCCTGCAAGCCACGGGCAAGGAGCAGAAGTTCCCCGCGCTGTGCGCGGCATCGCTGCTGCTCTTTGCTATCGGTGCGGGTATCGCTATCGTTATGAACAACTTCCTGCTGGTGCCGGTGTTGGCGGCTGGCATGATGTTTCTGCCCTTTTGGTACATCAAGCTAACTGCCGGACATTACAAGAAAGACATCGCCGCCGAGCTGGAAACGGCGCTCTCCATCATCACCACGGCCTATCTCCGCAGCGAGGATCTGCAGACCGCCGTGGAGGAGAACATCAACTACCTGAATCCGCCCGTGCATGGTGTGTTCCGCAGCTTCCTCCTGCGGATCAAGCATATCGACCCCAATATGGATACAGCACTGGCGGAGCTGAAAACCGCCATCGACAATGAGGTGTGGCAGGAGTGGTGCGAAGCCCTTGCCGCCTGTCAGTATGACCGCAGCCTGAAAACCACCCTCAACCCCATCGTGGCAAAGCTCTCGGATATGCGAATCATCAACGGCGAACTGGAGAACCTCGTGTTCGGCCCCCGTAAGGAGTTTATCTCCATGGCGGCGCTGGTGGTGTTGAACATCCCACTGCTGTACTTTCTGAATAAGGACTGGTATGCGACCTTGATGAACACCATCCCCGGCAAGGCTGTGCTGGTGGTCTGTGCCGCCGCTATCTTTATCTCCTTTGCCAAAGTGGTCAAGTTGACCCAGCCAATCGAGTATCGGAGGTGACGGACATGACGATCTTACTATTTCTTTTCGGCATCGCCGTTGCTGCTGGCTTGTTCTTCATTCTGGCAGACATCCTGAAGCTGCCCCGTCTTTCCACGGAGAAGGCGCTCCTGTCCGCAGGGCGGACAGAGAAAAAGCGGATGAAGTCGTTGGACGCTCTCTTCCTTGGCTGGGCTATCAAGCTTTCCCACTTCATCCGTATGGATGAGTACAAGCGTCACCGCATGGAGCGCACGCTGAGTGCTGCTGGCATGGACATGACGCCGGAGGTTTACACGGCATATACCATTCTCAAACCCGCTGCTGTGCTGCTGGCGATTATTCCGTGCCTGCTTATTTTCCCCCTGCTCTCGCCCATCGTGGTGCTGCTGGCGGTTTTGCTCTACTTCAAAGAGAGTCGCAAGGCGGAGGAGCAGGTCACCAAGCGCCGAGAGAAGATTGAGGGCGAACTGCCCCGTTTCGTAGCGACGGTGGAGCAGGAGCTGGGTGCCAGCCGTGATGTCCTGACGATCTTGGAGAACTATAAGCGTCACGCCGGTCCCGATTTTGCCCGTGAACTGGATGTGCTGACGGCGGATATGCGTTCTTCCTCTTACGAGGCAGCGCTGGTCCGCTTTGAGGGCAGGCTGGCATCGCCCATGCTCTCCGACATCGTGCGCGGGCTCATCGGCGTCCTGCGCGGTGATGACGGGCGCATCTATTTTCAGATGCTGGCGCACGACATGAAACAGCTGGAGCTTCAGCGGCTCAAGGCGCAGGCGGCGAAGATCCCGCCCAAGATCCGCGTGTATTCCTTCATCATGCTGGTCTGCTTCATGTTCATCTACATTGTGGTCATCCTCATGCAGATCCTCACCTCGATGGGAGGGCTGTTCTGATGAAGCACAAATGGAAGAAACGCTCCGGCGAGGGATATATCGACACCTGCGTCCTCGTCCTCTGCGCCATGCTGGTGATCGCACTGGCGGTGAAGGTCCTGCCGGTGTATGTTGCCAAGCAGCAGCTCGACACCTTCGCTGCCGAACTGGTGCGGGAGGCGGAGATCACCGGCAGAATCGGCAGCGAAACGAACTCCCGTGCGCAAGTGTTGTCGGAGCGGCTGGAGATCGACCCTGACATCCATTGGTCCCGCACCGGCCGCATCCAGCTCAACGAGGAGGTGACGGTGACGCTCACCATGGATGTGGACATCGGCTTCGGCGGACTCGGCAGCTTTCCCATCGAGCTGACGGCACAAGCCAGCGGCAGGTCGGAGGTGTACTGGAAATGAGAAAGCGGCTTTTTCGCTCCCGTTCTGGTGAAGGCTATCCCATGGTCATTGCCGTGACCCTCTGCCTGCTGATGCTGTTTCTCGTCATCGCAGAATACTTCCGCGTGAACATCATCGTGCAGGGTGTGCGGGATGCTGTGCAGCAGGCGGTCATTGCCACCGTCAATGAGAACTATGACGATGTGTACCATTCCGTGCGGGAAGGCTACGCGGCAGGCTGGTTCCCGGAGGGCGACGGAGAATGGTCTGAGTCCATCGACACTGGGGACATCTATGGCAATCTATCCTATATCCTCGGTCTTACCACAGACGGTGAGGACTACATGAAATACGCCGGAGGCACATTGGAATATACCCTCTCCGACCTGTCCGTCCGCATCTCCAACAACAGCCTTGCCTCCGGTCAGAGCGAGGGATATCTCGCTACAGCGGCCCTCCATCTGACAGTCCCCATGAGCTTTGCTGGAAAGCTTCTGCCCCCTGCACAGCTTGACCTGCGGGTGGATGCCAAGTATGTCCCCAAGTTTTAAAAAGCCTTGTTATTTCAGTAGACTTCCTTCCAAAGCTGTGGTATGTTCGGGTCAAGAAGGAAGTCGACCAACAGCCCAGAAAGGAGACAGTTCTATGACAGAAAAAGCAAAACGCACCGGCCTCATCATCGCAGGGATCCTACTCTGCGCCGCGCTGGTCATCGGCATCGCCGGACGCTTTACATCGGCTCCGACAACGGAGGATCCCACCATCTCGGACAACGGTCCAGACACAAAGGATCCCCTCGTCAACATAGACACGTCCGATGTGAAGGTCGAGATCAAGACCGATACCTCTTCGGATAAAAACGACCCCGGCAAGGCTGCCGACAGCTCCGGCACAGAGCAGGCCATCCAGGGAACGCCCACCAAACCGGACGCCCCGGAAAAGCCGAAGGCCCCTGGTCAGGTGGCAGATGACCACAAAGCGGAGGATGTGCCGGAAGCGGACCGCAACAAGGAAACACCTCCCACCTATGATCCGGAGCAGACAGAGGTGAAGCCCCAGCCCACCGAACCTGCGGGCGGCAGCACCAATGATGCCGGCCAGGTGTATGTCCCCGGCTTTGGCTATGTGACACCCAGCGGTCCCAATGACGGTGGAACACTGGATGATATGTATGAGAACGGCAATAAGATCGGTATCATGGGCGGCTGAACCCGCCCGCCCAAAAGGGACACGGCTGCGAAAGAGCCGTGTCTCTTTTCATCTTCATGACAAGGAGGAATGCGTATGAAAAGGCTTTTATCCCTGCTGCTGGCCGTTATGTTGGTGATGTCTACAGCCGTTCCCGCCTACGCCACAGGGGACGGCAACTTTGACAGCGGCGGCAGTGGCATGGGAGACGGCACAAAGACCAACTACTGGAACCCCGGTATGGATGGTGTAAGAGTCTCCATTGTAGATGCTGCGTCCCGCTCCGTGGTGCGAACGCCCATCGACCTGACCAATAAAACGCCTGCGGCCAATATCGCACACTTTGGAAAGGTGTCCAAGCTCTCCTACAATGCAGGGCGCGGATTGTCCGTAACAGTGAGTGGATATTCCTACCGAAACCCCAGCCAAAGCCTACCCAAGATCATCTCCACTGGCAGCAGCAAAGCCAGCATCGCTGCCATCCGCAGTTACTTCACCGACGAGCAGGTCATCCGGTCTATCGCTGGGTATTCCGGCATGGATTTCGACACGCTGGTCGGCGGAGACTACAAGCTGGTGGTGGAGCCGCTGGCTTATCTCTGCTACAACGGTCAGCAGTTCGCCATGACCGCCACGGAAGCGGCGCTATATGACCAGATGGTAAGTGGCGACCTTCGAGTGAAGCTCGGCTCACTTACCCACAAAAACCTGCCGCTGGCGATTTTTCTGGAGGAAGCGGATCTCGGCTACGCTGCTTGGTCCGGCAGCCGCACAGAGAAGGCGTCCAACAGCGATATTCTCGCCTCCCTCGGTATCGGTATCGTCCGATTCAATGAGGTGACCACGCCGCCTGAACCCAGCGAATATGACTACGAATACCGCGTCAATACAGAAGTTATCACCTCTGTAGAGGTGCGCGGCGGGCAGGCCGACCCGGACAACCCCGTGTCGGTACGCTTCAACATTCAGGGCAGGACCTATACCGTCAGCAATGTCTACTACCCGGATGGCGACAGTCAGTTGGTGTGGGTGCGCTGGCGCACTCCCACCGAGCCCTGTGTCGTCACCATCTCTGTCAGTGTGTCCGGTGGCGGCTCGGCGCAGAGCACCATCACCTGCAACATCGTGGATCTGGATGGCAATGACCCGCCCAACCCTCTGGCGGATGACCGCAACGATGCTTTCCGGCTGTCCTCTATCCCAGAGAAAGAGCAAGTGACCTCCGCCTCATGGGGCATCTGGTCCCCGTGGTGGCAGGAGAATTGGGAATGGGTCGAACATTGGCAGAAGTGTTGGCACACCGACTATTGGACAGATGCGGACGGCAAGACCCACAGAGACCGCTGGTATCATTGGGTGGACAACGGCTGGTGGGAGGATCATGGCTGGTGGGAGTTTGACTACAACGGCTACTCCGCCAGCTTGACCGGCAGTATGAAGATCACGCCAGATGAGAAAAGCCCTACAGCGACCGCCTCCACACTGAAAAGCGGCTATGGCATTCAGGAGAAGGTGACCGCAAGAGTCACTACAAATCAGAGTGCGGCGGTGACGGCCGCTCAGAACGCCGTGACCTACTTCCCGGAATTCGGATATCAAACCTATTGGCGGCTGCTGGAGGCATCCATCTCCGGGCGAAGCACGACCTTCCAATTCAAAGCCAATCCCTACAGCACCTATAACCGTCGTACACACTTCACGCCCATCTGGTACCCGGACGGCAGCTATACCCCGTACACATGGCTTCTGGACTGCTGGACACCTGCTGGGATGCTCTCCATGAATTTGACGGACAGTGTTACCATCCGAGGTAATCTCTGGGAGGAGTGGCACATCGCCCCCGCCAAACAATAATAGAAACGGAGGAAACTATGAGCAACACGAAATGCAAACGCCTTTGTGCAGCGCTGGTTCTGTCCCTGCTGTTGGTTTTCGTGATGGGTACCACAGCCTTTGCCGCAGGCACAGGCGATGTAGCCGGTGCGGTGGAAAGCACCTGGCAGACGGCATCCGGTCAGATCAAGACCGTGGTGAACAATGTGGTCTTTCCCGCCATCGACCTGATTTTGGCGGTATTCTTCTTCGCCAAGCTGGGGACCGCCTACTTCGACTTTCGGAAAAGCGGCCAGTTTGAGTGGACGGCTCCCGCCATCCTGTTCGCCTGCCTGGTGTTCACCCTGACGGCTCCGCTGTACATCTGGCAGATCATCGGGATCTGAGGTGAAACCGATGACATTTTACGAACAGGAGCTTCGGAAGATCGTCGGAGAACGGTACCCCGACGCTACTTATGTGGGCAGAGCCTGCTATGTGCGCTTAAGCGACATGAATCGGGCAAAGATCCAATTCGTGACCGGGATCGTCGCCAATCAGTACCATGCCTTGCAGCTGACGATCCTCAACCGCAACGAGGGGCAGGTGGATGCCCTGCGGCTTCAGTTGACGGATCTGCTGGGGAGGAAGGTGACTTCCAACCCCAATTTCAGCAATGGAGTCATGCCGCACATTTGGGATGACGGCGGCAAGGTGGACTGGTATGTATATCACCCCACCCGGCAGGACTATGAGATCCTGTCCAATGCAGTATCAGACTATCTGGAGGTATTTCAGGATATGAGCCAGTCCTCCGACCGGCAGTGGGAGCAGACAATGTAATGAAAGCGTGATTTGAAGGCCGTGCCAGCTGTACGGCCTTTGCCATATCCCAAAGCAGCTGGTGCGGCCCCACCCGGAAGTGAGGTGAAACCGATCAATGTTTATTTGGGATTTTGTTGCCGATAAGATCCTCGGCCAGATCGTGGATTGGTTCTACGGTCAAGTCGTGGGTTTCCTCGGCAACTTCTTTGCAGAGATGGGAAACATGGGCGCGGAGCTCTTCACCATGGATTGGGTGCAGAGCATCGTGCTGTTCTTCTCCTACTTGGCGTGGGCTCTATACGGCACAGGGCTGGTCGTGGCCTGCTTCGAAACCGGCGTGGAGTATTCCAGCGGTCGGGGCAATATCCGTGAGGCTGCCCTCAATGCCATCAAGGGCTTTATGGCTGTCAGCCTGTTCAGCACTGTCCCTGTGCGGCTCTATGAGTTATGTGTTTCCCTGCAAGGGACTTTCACCGCAGCGCTTACCGGCTATGGAAGCTCCATTGGGGATGTGGCTGGCGATGTGATGCAGGAATTCAACGCCGTGGATTCGCTGACAGACCTGACGGCAGGTCCTCTGCTTGGGTTTGGGACGATCACCAGCGGGATCATGATCCTGTTCTGTCTCATCCTTATGGCCTATGCCGTCGTCAAGGTCTTCTTTGCCAACTTGAAACGCGGCGGCATCCTGCTCATCCAGATCGCCGTGGGAAGCCTCTATATGTTCAGCGTCCCTCGCGGATATACAGACGGCTTTATCCAATGGTGCAAGCAGATTATCGGCCTATGCCTGTCGGCGTTCCTGCAGGCGACGATCCTTGTCGCCGGACTTATGGTGTTCAAGGATCATGCCCTGTTAGGGCTTGGACTCATACTCTCTGCCGGTGAGATCCCCCGTATCGCGGGAGCCTTTGGACTGGATACCTCCACCAAGGCAAACCTCATGAGTGCTGTCTATACCGCGCAGGCCGCCGTCAACACCACGCGCACGGTCGTACAGGCGGTGGCAAAATGAGCAGACTGACGATGGGCAGCTTATTTGATGGCATTGGCGGCTTCCCTCTGGCGGCTGTTCGCAAAGGGATCACGGCAGTATGGGCTTCGGAGATCGAAGCCTTTCCCATCGCGGTCACAAAGCTGCGTTTCCCCAACATGACCCATGTGGGCGACATCACAAAGCTGAATGGTGCAAAACTTCCGCCCGTGGACATCATCTGCGGAGGCAGCCCGTGCCAGGACCTATCCGTCGCTGGCGCAAGGGCAGGTCTTGCAGGGGCGCGTTCCGGTTTGTTCATGGAACAGATGCGGATCGTGCGGGAGATGAGGGCGGCCGACCAAGAGCGAGGCCGTTTCGGTGTCGATATCCGTCCACGCTGGATGTGTTGGGAGAATGTGCCAGGCGCATTTTCGAGTGGAACTCCGAAGTATGAGGATTTTAGGATCGTGCTGGAGGAGATTGTGCGGATCTCTTTTCCCGACGAGGTCATCCCAAGCCCCTATCCCGGTTCATGGCCGGATGCGGGCGAACTCAGAGCCGGAGATGAGTTCTCTTTGGCATGGCGCTGTTTGGACGCTCAATATTGGGGCGTTGCGCAACGTCGAAAGCGCATTTTTCTCCTTGCTGACTTCGCTGGGCTGCTTGCACCGCAGCTTTTATTTGATGTTTTTGGCGAGGAGGAAAACTGCGAGGAGGAGGTCATTTAAGTGTATCACTGCGACACAAACGGACAGATGACAATGCTCGACGCGGGAGCGCCCGAAAAGGCTGCTGAACCGCAAAAGCGCAGACCCCAAAAGCAGGATTCCGAACTGGTCTCGATCCCCTATTTTTATTTGGATCTGAAATCCAAGCATGTCGACCTTTTCGGACAACGCCATTGGGAATTACGTTCCCCATATCGTCATAATAAGCGTCCTCTCAACACCGGAGTTGCGCCCCGAAAGCCGATCCGGGCGTCGCTGTCCAGCATACTGGAGGCGTACCCAGCTCTAAAGTATTATCTGTCGAAAACCGCCTGTATAGGCATCCTGCGCCGCGCCTTTGAGCGCGGCAAAGCATTGCCGAAGAAGCTGGCGCGTGCGCTGAAGATCCAAGCGGGGCTCATGCAGCCGGACGGTCAACCTACCGACCTGAAGGCATTTCATGTCAACCAGAGGGACGAGGGCATCGACCTGCACGGTGTGTCCGGTGCTTTGATGGCGACCAACAATATGCAGATGCAGACCTTCGTGACGCAGCCGGATGAAGCCATTGAGGGCTTTGACGGCTACAACGGTGACCTGACCGGCGATGTAGCAGCCACTCTCGGTGTCAACTGTGGGATGTCTACCGGCAGGAACGGGGTCATGGCTTTCGCCGCCAATCAGCGGGATGAGGTCCGTGACCTGCATGATGTGGCTGGCGCGCTTGGCGCACAGCCCGGAATGAAGCAGCAGACTTTTATCGCTGCAGCTTTTTCGGCAGGTCAGGGCAGCAAGGCCAGAGGTATCGGCTATCAGGAGGAATGTTCTCCTACGCTGAAAGCTGCGGAAAGCGGCACGAACATGGTGCCGTCTGTGCTGTGCCTCAACGACCAGGGCGGCAGCGTCATGGAGTGCAGTAAAAATGTGTCTGGTACCCTGCGGGCGCAGGAGCATGGACACCAGCCTCTCGTGTACGAAAACCATGGCATTGACAGTCGATATACCGGTCCGCACAAGGTAGCCCCTACCATGTCCGCAAGATACGGCACGGGCGGCAACAATGTGCCGCTGGTCGAGCAGGAAGCAGATGCCATCTGCATTGCAGGCAACACGGTCGACCGCCAGCCGCAGAACGGCGGCAACGGTCTTGGCTGTCAGGACGAACTGGCATACACATTGACCGCCACGGATCGCCATGCGGTCTACAGCCGCCAGCGGGTGGATGCGTTCAAGGACGGCGAGGTGGTCAGCACGCAGAGCGCACGGCAGTACAAAGATGCCACCGACCTTGTCATGGATGTGGCGGGATTGGACTGCCGCAACGCCAGCGAGAATGGTGACCTGTGCGGAACGCTCCAGAAAGGAACTTCCGGCAGCTCCCTCAACTCCATCCATCCCGTCCGTAACGGCCTGCTCATTCGCCGTCTGACCCCTCTGGAGTGCGAAAGGCTGCAAGGCTTCCTCGATGGCTGGACGAATATTCCCAATGCATCGGACTCCGCCCGATATAAAGCTCTGGGCAACAGCGTGGCAATTCCTTGCGTGGAGTTTATTATGGGACAGATCGCTGCCGTTCCGCGGGCGGCATAGCTGCTTTGGTGGTATCGCTTCTGTTTCGCCACGCTTCTTCGTTGGGTTTGGTGAATAGCTTTCCTTGACTTCTTCCGCTATGCTTTGCTTGCAAAATCAAGGAAAGGAGCAGGACCGATGGAGGGGAAAAAGAACCTCTGCGCCATGATCCCGGCAGAACTCCACGCAAAGATCATGGCAGAAAAAGAACAGCTGGAGCTGAACACTCTGGCAGAATATGTGGAGCGCATCTTCACCGAACACTTCGAAGGAGGGCAGATCAGCATGAAAGCAGAACGCACACTGGCGGTACAGATCCCCGCAGAACTCTTCGAGCGGCTGAAAGACTATCTGGCAGCCCATAACCTCAAGCAAAAACAATTCCTCGTTCAGCTCATCGAGAACGCGCTGGATGAGGATACGGAAGCGGAATAACCAAACATCACAGGAGGCCGCAGGAACACCTGCGGCCTCTCTCATTCTCTCTGGAGGTGACCAACGATCTATATCTATCCTGATAACCTGTCTGCAAAAGCGACGCTGTGGCTGTGGGAGCTGCGGGACATCGGCATCATCGGCGTCGGGCTTCTTCTCTCTGTTCTGGCACTGACGCAGACCGGCATTGCCCTTCCGCTGGTGCTGACGGCAGTTTTTGCTTTTCTGACTATCCGGCATGAGGGCACCAGCATTCTGGACTTCATCCGCTATGCCGCGGCGTTCCTTCTGACCCGACAGCAATACTACGAATGGAGGCTCGATCCATGAAAAAGCAGAAAAAGAAAGACGCCCGTGAGCAGTCCACCCGGCAGCTCATGGGCATTGACGACATCACCGACTACAGCATCGCCACCCGCATAGGAGAATTGGTGTTCTTCATTATCAAACCCACGAACATTTCTGTCCTGCCGGATTCCGGCGTGGGGGCGCGGATCTATGCCCTGCTCAATGTGGTCAAGGGCATGGCGGAGATCGAGATGCTGGCGCTGAATTCCAAGGAGTCTTTTGAGAACAACAAGGCATTCTACCGACGCCGAGTCAGCGAGGAGGAACTGCCCATTATCCGAAAGCTGCTGGAACAGGACAGCGCACACCTGGACCGTATCCAAGTGCTGATGGCTTCCAGCCGCGAGTTCTATATTCTCGTCCGACTGCACAGCAAAAAGGGATCCGATGTGTTCAGCTACCTTTCCCGCATCGAAAAGAGCATCAAGGACAACGGCTTCACCGTCCGCCGCGCCGGTGAGCAGGATCTCAAAAAGATGCTGGGCGTCTACTTTGAGCAGAATGTGACCACGGAGCAGTACGAGGATCACGACGGCGACCGTTGGATTATCTTCGGTGAATAAGGAGGGATATTACTTGGCAGCAAACAAGAAAAAAGTCACAGCAAGGCACACGGAGGCCACGCCGGTCAAATCCTTCTTGGATATGATCGCACCCTCCGTGGTGAAATTCAACCCCGACCACTTCATCTGCGGCAACACCTTCCGCTGCGTGTGGGCGCTGCGGGAATATCCCACCCAGACCGACGAGCAGGCTCTGCTGCGGCATCTGGGCGAAAAGGACGGTATCACACTGCGTATCTATACCCGGCAGCTCACCCCAGCCGAGGAGGATCGCATCCTCCACAACGCCGCGAATAAAAACCGTATGAACAAATCGAACCCCAATGACTTGCGGCAGACCATCATTGCGGAAACGAACCTGCAGGATATGATCTCCATGGAGGGCAGCCGCCACCGCAACAAGGAGCCGCTGTTCCACTGCGCGGTCTACATCGAGCTGACTGCCCCGGACTATGACACACTGAAGCTGCTGCAGACCGATGTACTGACCGAGCTGGTGCGTAGCAAGCTCAATGTGGACAAGCTCCTGCTCCGTCAGCAGCAGGGTTTCCGCTGTGTCAGTCCCGTGGGTTACAACGCCTTCGGAGCGCAGTTTGAGAGAGTCCTGCCCGCCAACTCTGTGGCAAACCTCTATCCCTTCAACTATTCCGGCAAAACGGACGCCAAAGGCTTCTACATTGGGAAAGACAAGTACGGCAGCAACATCCTCGTCGATTTCGACCAGCGCGATGAGGACAAGACCTCCGCCAATATTCTCATACTCGGCAACTCAGGTCAGGGCAAAAGCTATCTGATGAAACTTCTGATCCTCAATCTGCTGGAATCAGGGAAATCCGTTATCACGCTGGATGCCGAGCATGAGCAGCGGGAAATGTGCGAAGCTGTCGGCGGCTGCTTTGCCGACCTCATGGCGGGCCAGTACATCATCAATGTGCTGGAACCCAAGTGCTGGGATGATGGCGGTGACCCCGAAGATAAGGCCGCACCGGAAGCCTTCCGGAAAAACACATTGTTGGCACAGCACATCTCCTTCCTCAAGGACTTTTTCCGCGCCTACAAGGATATCAGCGACGCTCACATTGACACCATCGAGATCATGCTCTCAAAGCTGTATCAGAAATGGGGCATCACAGACCGGACTAACTTCCGCCGAATGCGACCGGAAGGCTATCCCACCCTCTCCGACCTCTATGACCTGATCGAATCGGAGTATCAAAACTATAATGGCGGGACCCATCAACTCTATACCGAACAGATCTTGCGAGAGGTCCTCCTGGGGCTGCACTCTATGTGTAAAGGTGCCGACGCACAATTCTTCAATGGGCACACCAATATCACCTCCAGCCGTTTCCTCGTGTTCGGCGTCAAAGGACTGCTGGGCGCGGCAAAAAATGTGCGCAACGCCATGCTGTTCAATATTCTCTCCTTCATGTCAGATAAGCTGCTGACCGAGGGCAATACGGTAGCGGCGCTGGACGAGCTGTATATCTGGCTGTCCAACCCCACAGCCATTGAGTACATCCGCAACTGCCTCAAGCGTGTTCGCAAAAAGGAATCCGCCATGCTTCTGGCCTCACAGAATCTGGAAGATTTTGACCAGGAAGGGATCCGTGAGATGACAAAACCGCTATTCAGCATCCCGCCCCACCAGTTTCTATTCAATGCGGGCTCCATCGACAAGCGCAGCTACATGGAAATGCTCCAGCTGGACGAGGCGGAATATAACCTCATCAAGTTTCCGCAGCGTGGTGTCTGCCTGTACAAGTGCGGCAACGAGCGCTATCTGCTGGAGGTACACGCTCCCGCCTACAAGGAAAAGCTGTTTGGCACAGCGGGTGGTCGCTGATGGCAGTAACTGCAGGTATGCTCGCCAGAGCCGCAGCGACAGCCCTTTCCAACGAGAAGCTCCGCAAAGGGATCGGCTGGGTGCTGGTCGCTGTTCTCTCACCTGTCATCTTGCTCATCGCAGTACTGTGTTCCATCGGCACAGGCGGTGCGGAGCATAACAACTATACTGTCTCTGCCTGCTTTTATGGCCCCAGCTATTCCGAAGAAGTACCTGCCGAGTTTCAAACGCATATCACAGAGATGCGCTCGGCTTTTTCTCTTCTGGATTCGGCGGTCGCCGTGGTAAATGTTTCGGCGGAGGATGGCAGCCTTGACCCGACATGGGTCAAGGCCGTTTTCATGGCTCTCTGCTTTGGCGAGGATGCGCCCAGCAGACGAGCCGCAAACCGTTATGTGGAGTGTTTCTACAGGACAGAAACAAGGACTCGCACCGTAGAGGTGATGTTGGAGGATGGCACGACCTCCACGGAGGAAGAAAGCTATACCGTGAATGTGCCGATCTCCCGTGAGGCGAGTTATCTAAGACTGGCTGCTCTTCTGGGCAGAGAAATTACGCAGGATGATAAGGAGAACGCCGAACACATCTACCGGATGATCGTCGGCAGCATGGGCGAAGGCAATTACGATGGTAGCTTCCTTGCAGGCGGCGACCGAAGCATAGAATTGGATGTTTCCGCCTTCACAGATCCCACTACCAAGAACGCCGCGGATCTCGTAATCTATGCCATCCACGCATGGGGATCCGGCTGGGGCTATGTTTGGGGCACCTATGGCAATGTACTGACGGAATCACTCCTGGCCTACAAGCTGGAGCAGTACCCCGACGGCGTCGGTAACTATGAAGATCTTATCCGTGCCAACTGGCTGGATGGCAGAACCACTGACTGCGTGGGTCTCATCAAAGGCTATGGTTGGTTAAACGCTGAGACGATGGAGATCCAGTATGGTACCCACGAGATGCCGGACATCGGCGCCAATCAGATGTACTACAATGCCATGGAGTCTGGGGCTATCGATACCATGCCGGACATTCCCGGTCTTGCCGTTTGGCATGAGGGACATATTGGTGTCTACATTGGCGGCGGTCAGGTCATCGAAGCTATGGGGACAAGGTACGGTGTCGTCAAAACGGAGCTGGCGAACCGCGGCTGGACACACTGGCTGAAGATACCGTATATCAATTACGACTGAGGAGGATCACATGGAGTTTCCAAAAGATGAAGTGAAGGACAAGGTCATTTGGACAAAGGGCGCGGACTTCACCGACGGATCGCCGCGATATACCTTTGAGGGACGCGACCCCGCCACGACCTACGAACGATTTCAGGTCGTTATCTATACAGAGAGGGAGCGCCGATATACACACGACCCCGGAAGCCTCTGTAATCACTACTACGGATATGTGCGCGACGACAAAATGGAATGTGCCGAAACCATCGGACCGTACTATTCTGTCCGGGAGGCAAAGCAGAAAACGCTGGAATTGTTCAATTTGTTTATGCAGCAATACGCTGCTCATGAATTGGGCAGTACCACACAGAAAGCGGCGGATCACGGACATGATGACCAGCAGGAGCATTTTCAATACCAATGGACAGAGGGAACACCGCAGAGGAAGTATGCAGACATGCTGGACAAGCTGATCCCGCAGCACGATGCTTATACCACCGCCGCGTGGATCGCATTTGCGGAGGAACTGGCAGATGGTGCGGAAACCGCCTTCGAGCAGGAAATGTCTTCTTTGGTTGCTGCGTTCAAAGAGATCTCAGAGCGATTCAGTCCTCGTGCCGTGGAGACAGTCTATCAGGTGATCCATGAGCCAGCCAATGCTCTGCTGAGCAATGAGATCATACCAGCAGCGGAAGCCGCGGAACAGGGGGCAAGTTCACAAGAACTGTCTGATATGGCGGCAAGCGGCATATTCGGCGGCGGTCCAATGCCCGAACTGAAAATGTAGGAGGAATGAGACATGGCCTATGTAAAAGTTCCTGCGCCATCGGTGGTGTACCATTTGACGAAAGCAGACCGCCTCGACAGCATTCTGGATGACGGTCAGATGCGCCGCTTTGGGGATAGCGAGTGCTGGTTCTGTGAAAGCTTACCCAAAATGAAAGCGTACATGGAGCAAACCGTGATGTGTGAGGGCAAGCCCTACTATGCCGTAGGTGGTCAGCTTTGCCGCTATCCAAAGTTCGTGCCGGAGGACTATGTCCTCCTTAAACTCGCTCCCTGCCAACCGAAGGATAACTGGTATCGCTGGGATCAGGAAGTCCCGCCCGGTAGTCCGAAAGAGCTGATCAAGGCGGCAAAGGAGTTCTCTGCTTTGAAAATTGGTTACCGCGGTGACCTTTGGTTCAGCACGGTGGAAACCATCGATGTGCCTGCCTTCCTTCATGGTGAGATCATTAGTCAAAAGCAACTGACATCTGGCGAAGCGTGGTCAGCTTTGTTCAACAAAACAGAAAACGAGATGGCTGGGTATATGAAACGGCTTGACCAGCTCTCTCGTGACGAATTGATTCAGGCTGCAGATGAGATCTCCGCCATGATGACCTGCCACTCCGAGCTGCTGGTGTTCAGAGAAGACCTTCCCCGCAAGGAGATGATCTTCCTGCTGCAGCAGGACAAGCCGCTTGAACTTCTGAGCGAGGCTTGGATGGAGCGTCAGAATGTGGATGTGGGCGAGACCTTCCAGAGTCTGCTTACAGGTCTATATGGCGAGGCGCAGCAACAAGCGTGTACGGATGATGTGATGAAGCATCAGACCGTAGAGGAACTGCTGACAAGCTATCCGGATGATTACTTTCAGCTCATGACGCCGTGCGGTTTTGTGGATCTGACTCCTTCCGAAACGGAGAAGCTCCTACGCGGCGAAGCGACCATGGCACATCCCGGAGTCAGCGGATGCAAGATGCCGGTCGAAGCGCAGGACATCTTGGAGATGGAGGTGCGGTCCTTAAAAAGAGACGAGCATGGTTGCTGGTATGCGCTGACCGACCACCCACAGCAGAAAATGGAGCAGGCTTCGCAGGAGCCGCAGATGTTGTAATCGGAGGTGGCGAACATGGACCTATCCCTATATGAACAGGAGACCATCATCAACTTTTGCGAGGAAGAAAAGACCGCCGGTATTTACACGCACAACAAACCCCTGCGCCGAAAGCTGGAGAGTCTGGCACTGGACAGGCCGGAGGACTGCAGACTCGTCCGTGTATCCCACGATGGACGGGCGGCTGATTACATCATCCCCAAAGCGTGGGTGAAGATCATACCGCCGCGCGTGATTAGTGAGGCACAGAGAGCGGCTCTGGTAAAAGCGCGGGAGGCCGCAAATAAACGGCTGTGAAGCCTGCTCGTGCAGCGTTTCACCGACATGACCTCAACGCCGAGGGGAACGATACCCCTATGACAAACAGCCGCCGAAAGAGCGACGTGTACAGGAGAAAAATGCATGAAAAAAGCAACGATAACAATTGCCTTTGACAGCGAGAAACTCGACGCACTTGAGTTCTCCCTGCATAAGGAACACTCTTCCGCACAGGCGTACCTGGAAAGTGCGCTGAACGCAGCCTATGAGAAAGCCGTACCGGAGCCGCTGCGGGAGTATCTGGACAGTAAGGCTGTCCCTGCGCCCAAGCCCAAGCGCACCGTTAAGTCGGCCGCACCGAAGCCGCAGAGCAACGAGCCGAAATCCGATTTGATGAAGGAGGGCAACTGATATGGCGCAACAGGAAGAAATCGTCTTATGGCTGGACCGTCGATGGAAGAAGGCCATTGAAAGACATCTCAAGGATGAAACGCTGCAGGAGCATCTGGAGAATGTGTTGGACGAGCTGTGCAATCGGCTTCCGGCACATGAGTATGAGCGTATCAGCCGTGCTATTCAGGCAGAAGCTGCCGCACAGCGTGCAGAGGAAGAAGCTGCCCGTACTTATGCCGCCTACCATGTGGTAGAAAACGGACAGGAGTGGTACTTCAAGACTACGCCCGGTGAGGAGCTACTGGATGTCTGCAAAAAGCTGCGCAGCTACATTACTACCGACGAGAGTGCTGCGCCAGATCTGTTCATCAAAATGTTTGCAGGCGCCCAGCCCATTACAGCAGAGGAGTACGATGCACTGACTGTCCTTCGCATGCAGAACACCGGCAAAAATCGCGGCGTGTTTGATTTGGACTTCGACAAGCGCGAATTCTCAGCCGTTCACATCGTGGACGGTTGGTGGACATGGGCGATGCGGGATGTGTCTGTAGCGGCATACCATGCAACGCGCTCATCCTTTGCACCGGCGAAGGAACAGTGGAGCAAATTGCTGGATCATCTGAGTGGCAAGGAGATTACTTCGGCGGGTCATCTCTCTGCACGGAATTTCTCCTTCGGTGAGGAAATCATCGAGTCGGATGGCAAGCTCAACTTTTATGTGCAGGCGGACTTCGATGTCGATGCCGCATTCGGTACGTTTGTGTGTACCGACCAGAATGATGACTGGCTCAACATCTATGCAAACTATGATATGGAGCAGGATTGTTTGTGCGACACATTGGAGCTAAACCTCTGCCGAGGCGACGGCACCGAGGAGAATTGGAACTATCTGCTGAACGCAGCGGAGAAGGAAGTTCTGCTCCGTAAGATGGAAGCATTCTGTCAGCAGCAGACCGGCATGAGCCTGCACGAGTACGCACAGCAGCTTCGTGACGAGCAAGGTGCTGCACCGGAGCAGACCATGTGATGGGTTTGCTCACATGGTCATTTCACAAATCCAGCCATGAATTTTTTGTTGGGTTTCGTGAATAGCTTTCCCGCCTGTGCTGTGCCATTGTGTTTGCACGGGCAACACCCGCATCAAAAATCAGGAGGACTACAACATGACGATCGATACAGCAAAAGAGCTCCAGATGAACATCGCAAAGGAGGGGCTGGCACTGTTGGCGCTTCACCCCTCTTCCGATGTGCAGCTCCACCTAGAGTGCATCTCCCACATTGGGACAGCATGGGACATCCCCGTTGGTGACACACAGGAGGTCATCTCACTCCTGGACCGCGAGCTGGATGCCATCCACGCCGCAGGAAAAAATGGCACGGTGACCCATGTGCTGCCGGAAGAAGAATTACCCATAAACGCCAGTGGGCTTGAAACGCTGGACAACATCTGGGATCTGTTTGAAACGTCACTTCGTGTAGACAGCCCCTACGCCAGAACGAAGCTCTTCGAGATGGCAAAGTGGCTTGAGGAATCACAAATCCTGCTGGACTGGATCGAAAAGACACCAGCGGAAAAGCAGGCGTGGAAAGAGCAGGTCAGCTGACCATACCCTGCAGATGGAGCCACCCCGCCGTGGGTGGCTCCTCCCGTTCCAGCGTTGTTGCCACCTGTGAGCCGCTGTGTGCGGCTTTGGGGGCGAGGGTGGCATCCCTGCACCCCGGACAAGGTATCGGCGCTGTTTGCCCCCGCTTTCAACCGCCTATGGGGAAATCCGCTGAGAACCTGCCTGTTCGATAAAAGTACAAGATAAAGACCCGGTGGCGTTTCCGCCACGGGCCGCCCACAAAGCCCCGCAGTGCGGGGCTTTTCCGCGTTTGGAACTGTAGGCGTTTTCGCCGCATTTCAAACTGGCTGTAGGCGCATTTTCTGAAAAAGCACCGTGTCGCAGGGGCTTGCTCCCATAAGAACTGACGTCAAACGAAAGGAAGACAACTATGCCGAAAGAACAGATGACCATCCGGCTCTATCCTGAAACACGCAGGCGAATGGATAGCTGGCTGGAAGAAAGCAACAGCAAAAACCGAAACGAATTCGTGGAAAAGGCTTTACGCTTCTACATGGGCTACCTCGGGGCAGAGGATATCACCGAGTATCTCTCGGATGCATTGGTAGCAACGCTGCGCGGGATAATCGCGGACAACGCCAACCGCACCAACAGTCTCCTGTTCAAGTGCGCGGTAGAGCAAGGCATTATGGCTCATACCATTGCCGCCCACTTCCGTGACACGATAGAAGACCGCCGTGCATTGCGAGGATATGTGGTAGATGAGGTAATGCGTACCAACGGTCAAATCAAGTTCGAAGATGCCCAGGATGTCCAGCGGCAGTTGCCAGATGACACATGGCAAAACTGATTTTTATTTCTCCCTACATGAAGGGCGGCAGAAATGCCGCTCGGCTGGCCCATCGCACCCGCTACTTCGCTACCCGCGAAGGAGTTCAGCTTCTCAAAGATGACAACACTCACCTCCCTGCTACAAAGAAACAGCAGAAGTACATCCAGCGCCTGCTCCGCAGCTTCCCTGAAGCGAAGGAACTGCCGGAGCATGAGGACTATGCAACTGAACCCAATCGACAAACTGCCTTTGACCTCATCGAACAGATCCACGAAGACTTTGTCGAGCCGATGGGCAGCCGAGAAAACTATCTGGACTATGTCGCAAACCGCCCCGGCGTAAAATCCTTGGGCGAACACGGCCTGTGGAACGCCGATGGAAAAGTTACTTCATTGGAGAATGCCATAGCAGAGGTGGCACAGCATCAGGGGAATGTGTGGACACCGATCATCTCCCTCTCCCGTCAGAATGCGGAGCGTTTGGGATACACAGATCTTGAAAATTGGCAGGCACTTATCAACGCCTCCATCACAGACATCGCTAAGGGCTATAAGATCCATCCGGATCATCTGCGTTGGTATGCCGCACTCCACGAAAAAGAGAAGCATCTCCATGTCCACATGGTCATTTTCTCCACCGACCCAAAGGAAGGTTTCCTCACCAAGCAAGGTATCCGCAGTATCAAGTCCGCACTGGTCAGCACGATCTACCGGAACGACCGTCTGCACATCTACGAGAAGAAAGATCATCAAAGAAGTATTCTACAACAGGAAGCAGAAGAACAGATGGCTTCTCTCATAGGACAGATGTCGACTGGTACACTACAGAACGGCAAGCTGGAGTTGCTGGTGACAGACCTTGCCAAGCGGCTTCAAGAAGTCAGTGGCAAGAAAGTCTACGGTTACCTACCGCCCCGTGTCAAGCGCATCGTGGATGAGATCGTGGACGAACTCTCCAAAGATGAGCGTGTAGCTGCCGCCTATGCTCTATGGCAGGATTTCCGCGAACAACTTTGCATCGACTATAATCAAACACCGCCACAGCGAGTGCCGCTGTCGCAGCAAAAGGAGTTCAAGACAGTACGCAACATGGTCATCCGAGAAACACTCCGACTCTCGGAGATGAACTTCACCTTTGAGGATGATACGATGCCGGATGAGCCGGAGCCGGAAGAACCGCCTGCACCCTCGACCCAAAGTTCAGCACGAACTATCTATCAACAGGCACATTTTTATCGAAAGGCAAAAACTGTATTGAACGATGCAGATGCAGATCCCGGCGAGAAAGCGATGGCGCTGGTCACGCTCCGCCGCTTGTGGGAGGAGGGCTACACCATTGCAGCCCATCAGCTTGGAAAAGCGTATCGGGATGGACTGGGGTCTCCAGTTGACCGAGAAGCGGCGGCGGAGTGGTTTCAAAAATCCACAGAAGCCGAAAATGACTGTTCTGCCTATGCGTTGGGAAAGTTGCTGTTGGAACAGGGCGAGTTTTCGCAGGCACGAATCTGGCTGCAAAAAGCGGCAACGCAGAATAATCAGTACGCACAATATCGTCTCGGTAAGCTACTGCTCATCGGTGCAGATGATATCCCGAAAGATGTGGATGCCGCCATTCGGCATTTGAAAGAATCTGCTGTGCAGGGCAATCAATTTGCGCAATACACATTAGGAAAACTCTATCTGCTGGGGCAAGAAGTGAAAGCAGATCATGAGGAGGCCCTGCGCTATCTTTCTCAGGCAGCAGCACAGGGTAATACCTACGCGCAGTATTTCATCGACCATCAAAACGACTTCAATGGGTTGTCCGTAGGAACTACTGTCCTTCGGATGCTCCACCAGATGAGCCGCATATTCCGCGAGAACGCCGCTCAGCCCGCCATCTATGCTGGAATGCAGATCGACAAGAAACGCCGTCGCAGATTGCAGGAGAAGCGCATGGCAATGGGACACAAAGCGGATGACCACGAGGACAGCGGCTTAACCCAGCCATCACAGTAAAGGAGGAACTATGCCAAAATATATTCCATTCACAGATGCACAGAAAGAGCAGGCCGCTTCGGTGGACTTGGAGGAGTTCCTCCGCCGCCGTGGGGAGAAACTCATTGCATCCGGCAGGGATAAGCGCCTTGCCAGTGACCACAGTATCACCATCCGTGGCTGTGAGTGGTTCGACCATGCCGCCGAACAAGGTGGCAAAGCCATTAGTTTCGTAAAACAGTTTTACGGACTCAGCTACCCAGAGGCCGTGTCGATGCTGCTGGGTGATGATCTCTGCGGAAGTTATCCTGCGGCAAAAGAAAAAGCGCCAGAGCCTGCGAAGCCCTTTGAGCTGCCGCCGAAGAACAAGTCCATGCGTCGGGTATATGCCTATCTGCTGCAAAAGCGATGCATCGACCGAGAGATACTCAATGCCTTCGTGCGCAAGAAGCTCATCTACGAAAGCTGTGAAAGCTCCAAAGATGGGACGAAAGAATATCACAACGCCGTGTTCGTCGGATTCGATGAACACGGCGTTCCTCGTCATGGACACAAGCGTGGACTGTACACCATCGGCAAAAGCTACCGCGGCAATATTGAAGGGAGCGACCCCAAGCACAGTTTCCATTATCTCGGCGGAGATAACACGCTCTATGTATTCGAAGCCCCTATCGATTTACTCTCCTATATCTCCCTCCACCCGGAAAACTGGCAGAAGCATAACTATGTGGCCTGCTGCGGGACATCCTCCATTCCGGTGCTGAAGATGGTGCGGCAGCTCCCGCAGCTCCGGCAGGTGTACCTCTGTTTGGACAATGACGATGCCGGTCATGCCGCCAGCGAGCGCATGGCAGCGCTTTTGAAAGAATACGGTCTCAATGCAGTTTGGCTCGTGCCGCAGCGGAAAGACTGGAACGATGATCTGACAGCAGAACAGGAAATAGAAAACGGAAGGAGCGACCTATGCCAAACTTTCTGTTGACAATGTGGGATACCCTGAATAGCTCCAATATTGGAATATTAGTTGCGGTGGGGCTTGGAATGTTTGCCGTCATCGGCAGTCTCGCCATGCTGTCCTATCATTACACTCTCGGCAGTATCAAGTCCCGCACTGTGGGTGACGGGCAACACGGCACAGCGCGCTGGGCAACGGATAAAGAGATCCGACAGACCTATGCCCATGTGCCATTCAAGGTCAGAGAGTGGCGAAACGGTCAAGCTCTCCCCTCGGAGCAGGGGCTGGTGCTGGGCTGCCAAGGTAAGAAGAATGAGGTGACTGCATTGGTGGACAGCGATGACATCCACTGCCTGATGATTGCGGCTTCCGGCGCAGGCAAGACGGCGTTTTTCCTCTATCCCAACTTAGAATACGCCTGTGCATCAGGTGTCAGCTTTCTGGCTTTGGATACCAAGGGCGACCTCGCCCGCAACTACGGCTCCATCGCCAAGAAATACTATGGATATAAACATATCTCCGTCATTGATCTGCGCAACCCCACACGCTCGGATGGCAACAACCTGCTGACACTCATCAATCGCTATATGGACATCGCCAGAGCGCAGCCGGATGATCTTGGTGCCAGAGCTAAAGCGGAGAAGTATGCCAAGATCCTCGCAAAGTCTATCGTCAGCCCGGAGGGAACCTCCGACCATGGGCAAAACGCATTTTTCTATGATGCAGCCGAGGGACTCTTGTCCTCTGTCATTCTGCTTTTGGCGGAGTTCCTGCCGCCTGACGAGGAACATCCAGAGGAGCGCCGCCATATCGTGTCCGTCTTCAAAATGGTGCAGGATCTGCTGGAGCCGTCCAAGGTGCGGGGCAAGTCGCAGTTTCAGGTACTCATGGACAAACTGCCTTCTGAACACAAAGCCCGCTGGCTGGCGGGTGCGGCACTCAACAGTTCCGAACAGGCGATGGCCTCCGTCATGTCTACTGTGTTGTCCCGGCTGAATTCCTTTCTGGATTCGGAGCTGGAACAGATCCTATGTTTCGACAGCGCCATTGACGCTGAAATGTTCGCTGCAGAGAAGTCCGCCATCTTTCTCATTCTGCCGGAGGAGGATACTACAAAGAATTTCATGGCGGGTTTGATGATCCAAAACCTCTCCCGTGAACTTTTCGCCGTAGCGGATGAGAACGGCGGCAAGCTGAAAAACCGCGTCATCCTCTTCTGTGATGAGCTTGGCACTATGCCGCCCTTTGATATACTGCCCCTATTCAGTGCAGGACGCTCCCGCCGCCTGACACTGGTACCCATTATCCAGTCCATGTCGCAGCTGGAGAAAAACTATGGTAAAGAGGGCGCATCTATCTTGATGGACAACTGCCAGGATGTGATCAGCGGTGGCTTTGCGCCCAACAGCGAGGCGGCAGAGACTTTTTCCAAAGCCCTCGGCAGCCGCACGGTTTTGTCTGGCACAGTCAGCCGGGGCAAGAATGACCCCAGCCAAAGTCTGCAGATGATGGAACGCCCGCTGCTGACAGCGGACGAACTCAAGTCAATTCCCAAAGGCAGCTTCATTGTGCAGAAGACCGGATGCCACCCCATGCGCACTCGCTTGCGGTTATTTCTCGAATGGGGTATCACCTTCGACGAGGAATACCGTGTGGAAGAGCAGTCTGCCCGTAAGGTCTACTACGCTGACCGAGAAGCACTGACTCGTGCCATTCTGAAGAAATACCCGCCCAAGCTGCCAGAGCAGCAGAGCAAGCACTCCTCCAAGAGTGCTGGACAAATGCACGATTCACCCATGCAGGACATGATCGTTGTCGAGGACATCGATTATGCGCACCAGCCGAAACGACACGCCTACAATCTGCCCCATCAGGAGGATACACCGTGAGTTACTTCGATACCATCTATGCGGATGCCCTTTTGCCGCACCGCGCAATTCCTGTTTATATGTACCTCAAAGACCGCTCTGGCAGCACGGGAAGCTGCTGGCCCGGCGTCAAAACCATAGCCAGAGACCTCAATCTCTCCCGCAGCACGGTCAAGCGGGCACTAACAGATCTGGAGCAGCGTGGCTATCTTGCCAAGCTGCCCCGGTATCGTCCCAATGGGAGCAACACTTCTAATCTTTACACACTTTTATGAGAAAAAGTGGTTGGTATCAAAATATGATACCAACCACTTTGCCTGAATAAAGTGCCGAATGATTTCGTTCCTCCAAGGGGAAACTGCGCACATTTGCTGAACCTAGGATGGGATCATAGTGAGCCCACCAGAACAGCCCACTCTACCGGAGATCAAGGCAGAGAAAGAACAATAAAATGGTACCTATAGAAAGGACAGTACTCTGACAAAAAAGCACGAAAGACAGACCAGAGATTGACAGTGGTACACAGAAAATAGACAGTAGTTTGACAAAAGAGTAAACGCTGTAGACACTGCCTTGACAGAGGTCAAGATCATCGTGCAAAATAGGACAGAGGCTATGGGTGGAAAATGGCTGTTAAATTTGTTCCCAAACGGTATTCGCCTGAAGAAATAGAAGCCCTGAAAAAGAATCCAAATGTGCTGGAGGTGCGGGAAAACCGTTTGCTGCTGACAATAGAGTTCAGACAGCAGGTCTATGAGGCGTGGATACGGAGGCCAGAGCGGTCAACTGTCAGAAGGATGCTGGAGGCAAACGGATTTGATACCCAGCGCCTTGGCCTAAACTTCACAAAGTCAGTGGAATCTGTTTTTAAACGGGGTGGGCGTCCGAAGTTTTCAAAGGCATCGCCGGAAACCCAGGCAAACTGGGCCAAAACAATATATATGCCAACCATGACTGCGGAGGAATTGGTTGAAAGCGGAAAATTTGTTTGGGATGTCAACAGACTGATTTTACATCCGGATTTTGAGGCGGAGCTATACCGAAACTATCCCCAACAGTCCATAGAAGATGGTTTGCTGTCCGCTGGGATTTCGCCAGCAGACATGGGCTACCACAAAATATACTGGCTGCAAGAAAAATTTGAACATTCATCTGGGCAGGACACAAACCGCAGTGCTACAAGGGGCCGTACAGCTTATTATACTGCCGCCACGGTAGAGCAGTATCGTAAACATCCTTATGTCCAAACAGCCACCCGTGAAAAAATAGAGTTGAATAAGGCATTCTTTGAGGCTGCCGCACCTATTGCAGTACTGGCATTCGACGACATCCTCCGTGTGTTTGATATTGACCCGGAGATATTTTCAGTAACGGAGCGATATCGCATGAGCCGAGTTTTGGCTGCATGGGCTACACCGGCTGACGGAGAGACAATAAACGCCTCTCCCACACGGAAAATCCTTAGAAATAGGATGCGGGCATTGGACAGTATTGTAGAAAAAGGGTTTCTTCAAATTGGAGATATTGTTTCTTCTCTGAATGTTCTGCAGAAGAAATCGCTCTGCCTGTGGCTCCGGGATCTTCCGCCAGACCCAGGAAGAAAGTATAGCGTTAGAAAAATACTCTCTCTCATGAAGATTTCTCGTGCGTCATATTATGCCATACTGAAGAATGGCACCTATGGACAGTCGGTAGTACAGAGAAACGCACAAGACGAGCAGGATGCCGAACTGATTCGAACCGTTATGGAATACAAGGGGTTTGCCAAAGGCTCAAGGCAGATCTATATGATGATGCCAGCTCTGACGGGAAAGCGTATGGGGCTGAAAAAGATACGCCGTATTATGAAAACGTACAACCTCACATCGTCGATTCGGAAGGCAGCGCCTTCCAAGCGCATGGGTGGAGCGGCACTGAAAAAGAATGTGAGACCTAATTTGCTGCAGCGCAGATTCCGCCTTTACCGGCCCAATGAAGTACGGCTGACAGACGTTACACATCTTCTCTATGGCGACGGATGCAAGGCATATGGCTCAGCACTGCTCGATCCCGTCACCAGCAAGTTAGTTGCGTTTTTAGTCAGCGAACACAATGACTTGGAACTGGCGCTTGCCACACTGCGTCAATCAGATCTTCACCCATGTGTCAGCGGTGGACTTTATCATTCTGACCAGGGGACAGTTTATCTGTCTGGCGCATTCCAGCAGGAAGTAAGCAAAAGAGGTTACACACAATCGATGTCCAAACGAGGAAATTGCCAGGACAACGCCCCACAAGAGTCTTTCTTTGGACATTTTAAAGATGAGTGTCCGTATTCGGAATGCAAAGATATCGAGGAGTTGAGGGAACTTGTCGCGCGATATGCAGAGTATTACAATTATGAACGCCGCATGTGGGATAAGGGCCGCATGACGCCAGTCGAGTACGAGCAGTATCTTCTGGCCATGAACGAAGCTGAATTCTCGCTCTACATCGCAAAGGAAGAAGAAAAGTATCAGCAGATGAAAGAAAAAGCTGCCCAACGAGCCATTGAACGGGCAAAAAATTTAGGAGTATGAGAAAGGTGGGCGGATGAGGGAATATGAAACAAAACAGAATGACCAGGCAGCCGCCAGAGGAGATTCAGCCGTTTCTGGATAATCCGTTCCTAAAGGATTTTCGTGGGCGGGATATTATTTACACGAAGGACTTTTATGTTGCCATGTATAAGAAGATCTCCGAGGAGCATATGACCTATGTGGCAGCGTATAACAGCCTTGGGTTTTCCACCGCTGTACTCGGAGAGGACCGCGCGAATTCCGCAGGAAAGCGGGCGATGCAGTTGGGCCGGGAGGGTCGTTTGTTCACCGCAGATCCCTCCAGCTATGATGGCTCTGTACCCAGAGAGGCTATGGGGGCCATGTCCCCTCTGGAAGAACTGGCCTATCTGAAAGCCAGAAATGCCTATTTGGAGGAGCTGGTTGCAGCTCAAAAAAAACTCCGTTCCGCATTGGAGGACACAACTATATCATTGAATCCGAAGGTGTAAGCGCCGACCGTTTCTATATGGTAGATTCCTTTATCCGTAGACAAGCGGATAGAGCGGACGGTCTGTCTATCGTGCAATGCCTTCACATATTTGGAGTGTCCAGATCCGGCTACTATTCGTGGGTCAGGCGTAAAAAAGATATAGACAGCTCCTGTGCCGCAAAGAAAGAACAACAGGAGCAATTGAAAGAAAAGTTTAGGAAAATCGTGAGAAAACTTGGATATGTTCCGGGAAAAAGGACCTTTCAGACCCATCTATGGCGCGAGTTCAATATCAGTATCAGTATAAAACGCTGTCGAAAGGTTATGAAAGAAATGAATCTCGTGGCCAACAGACCCAGGAAGGACGCTTATAAGAATCAGGCCACACACAATCACGAATATTCCTCCCCGAAAAACGCGGTGAAACAGAATTTCTCCGTTGGTCCCCGCAGAGTTATTTTGACAGATATCACTTATTTGTATTATGGCCCTGTGCGTACACCGATTTATCTTTGCGCTTTTAAGGATGCTTATACAAAAGAGATCTTGGGGCATTGCGTGTCCTCCCGCATGACAGTCTCGCTTGTCAAGTCCGCCTATGACGTTATGATGGAGAACCATGGACACGAACTGCGAGGTGCTGCATGTGTGATCCATAGCGACCAAGGTTCTCAGTACCTCTCGACCACATTCCAGAGGCTGCTGTCAGATGACGGTTTTCTCCAGTCTGTTTCCGATAGGGGCAATTCTCAGGACAATGCCCCCATGGAATCATTTTTCGGACGGCTGAAATGTGAATTGCTTGACCTCGTGGCGCTATGTCCAGACGCGTCAACTGTAAGCCGGATGATCAGCGGCTATATTGATGCCTATAACCATCGACATTACCAATATGCGCTGGCGGGGCTAACTCCATCTGAATACTACACCTATGTTACCACTGGTATCTACCCGGTGGACAACTACTACGGCATCAAGGCGACAGAACTTATGCCAATCCAGGCGTTGATAGCCGCCCGTCGCCGCGCGGCAGAGGAGAAGGCCAAAAAGTACAGAGAGGCCAGCGCAAAGAAACGCGCTATGGCTCAAGGAAAGAAAAAGGACCCAGAATTCGTCATAGCAAGGGATCAACGCATCTTGCGCCGCGAAATAGCGAAGTGGACCCGCTCCAAAGAACTTGCGCTTCAACAGATATCCCATCTGAGAGAAATTCTTGAACTATCCCAAAAAGCAAGGGCCTATTTGATGACCGCATCAGCTGACCTGATTTTGCAGCTATACAATGGAGAAAACTGGGGAGCCCATCCAGAACTCGCTTATATTTACAAAATGCGTGAACTTTTTTAAGGTACTTTCTCTATTCGCCTTTGTGATACTTATCAATGCGATAGAGTGAACCCAGTAACCCCGTTGCCGCAACAGACTTAGTAAATCTGCAAAAAAAAACACCCCCTATTATAAGCACAGCATGGCCGGCATTAATATGGCGGCCATGCTGTGCTTACGCTTTTTTCACCAGTAACGGTGGTTATTTTGTATCTGTTACTGTCAAAAAATTGTCCTTGACATTGGAACCAGTTTAAAGAGTATATCACACTTCTTCATAAGCACGGAGAGTGATTGCAGGTAATGAAACTTTCATGTATAATGTTGGCAAGACTGTAACCCGTGAACAAATAACGGCTTGGTTGGATGCTGAGCATAGCCATCTATTCCAAAAAAAATAACCCAAAAGTGAAAGAGAGGCCAGGAACATTGTTCCGGCCTCTCTATTTTTGCATATTATGTTCCTGATTCCGCAAAGAAGTCGCTCAATGTGACCCCCAGTGCGGCGCAGATACGCTCGATTGTAGGAACCCCTAACTGACTTCCACGCATCTCAGCATTCTTCAAAGTTGAATAGGAAACATCGCATAACTGAGATAGCTTGAAAAGCGAGAGGTTACGCTCGTCGGCCAACTCCATCACTCTTGCTATCGTATCCATGTAATCCCCGCCTTTCTACATTCTTTCCTGCCATCAATTCTAAAGGAAATGTAGTCCAATATTCTGTACTTAAAGGACGCGCCCTACGATTTGGAATCTCGAGTCTGGCATGATCGTCTTGGGCGCGTATGCCTGATTATAGGACAGCATCACAGGCTGCATGTGCAGGCAACCATAGCTGTCAGTAAATGCGTCCCTTTGGTTCTCATCTGGCTCCTGCTCGCTGTAGACCTTCAAATAGCCATCGCCATCATAGACAAAGATGCCGACTTCACCAACGGCCAGAGTCTCGCATTCCTCTACCCAAACGATCTGACCGTCATGATAGACCGGCTCCATGCTGTCACCAGAAACCCGCACGCCAAAATCGGCACCTTTCGGAACAGACTTCTCAGGGAAACTAACCATCTCAAAGTTCCCTTCCTCAAGAAACTCACCCGTACCAGCAGATACCGCAAGGTTGCTCACAGGCATATCTATGTACTTGAGAATGCTGACCACCTTTGGCTGCGGCTTATATCTTCCTGAAGCAATCAGGTCATCCCTGTACTCTTTGACCTTTGCCAAACCGGTATCATTGAGCACCGGCGTATGACTTCTGCAAAAATAAGAAACATCCACATCCAGATCGAGCGCATGGCAGACGGCCATCATCTGATAGGCGTTGGGCAGCGCGCTGCCCTTTGCCCACTTATTGATGCCGCTGGGGGACATTGTTACCCCATACTGCCGCAAAAGTGCGCTGAAGTCGACAAGGCTGAGTCCAGCTTTGCGTCGTGCTTCATCAATGCGAGCTCCGATAACATTTTCCTGACGCTCCGTTTCTGCATTATAGTTCGCGTGATTCGTTATCGGGAGAGAAAGAATTTTAGCTTTGCTCTTACTCATAATAGCGACCGCCTTTTCTGTTTATGGCTTCAGTATATAGCGGAAAACACTTACTGTCAATAGAAAATTGACTATTACTCTACAAATGCGACATTGACATAGACAAACATTCAAATTATTATGAAGGCACACGGACAAGATAAGAGGTGAAAAACACATGGATAGCGAGCGTGTTATTCTGCACAGTGACATGAACTCCTTCTACGCATCCGTTGAGATGATGCTCGATCCTGAGCTCAAAGGGAAGCCTGTTGCGGTGTGCGGTTCGACGGAAGAGCGTCATGGTATCGTCTTAGCCAAGTCGGACTTAGCCAAGAAAGCTGGAGTAAAAACAGGCATGGTAAATTGGGAAGCTCGGCAGCTTTGCCCAGGACTGATTGTTGTACCGCCTCAGTACGACCAGTACCTCAAGTATTCTAAGCTGGCTCGCCAAATCTACCACCGATATACGGATCTTGTTGAACCGTATGGCATGGATGAGTGCTGGCTTGATGTGACCGGCTCCAGTATTTGCGGAACAGGCATGGAGATCGCCGAGGCGATTCGGCAGACAACAAAGGATGAGCTTGGCCTGACGGTGAGCATCGGCGTGTCGTTCAACAAGATCTTTGCCAAACTCGGGTCGGACATGAAGAAGCCAGATGCAATCACCGAAATCAGGCAGGATAACTTCAAGGAAAAGATCTGGCCGCTCGATGCTGCCGAGCTACTCTATGTGGGAAGGTCCACAGAAAACAAACTGGCTCAATACGGGATCCGCACCATCGGCGATGTAGCAAAGGCCTCCCCGGAAACGTTACAGCACATGCTAGGGATCAATGGCATCAAACTCTGGAGATATGCAAATGGAACGGATACTTCTCGTGTCATGCATAAGGACTTTGTCAGCCCCGTCAAGTCCATCGGACACGGGATCACCTGCACCGCTGACCTGCAAACACCAGAAGAAGTTTTCCGAGTCATGCTGGAATTGAGCCAGGATGTTGGGCATCGACTCCGTGTCCACGAGTTGATGGCCTGTGGTGTGCAAGTCTCCGTCCGGGCAAATGACCTATATGGTTCACAATACCAGTGTAAGCTCCCATTCAGGACCCAGCTCCCCAATGAGATCGCCGGAGCGGGCTTTCATCTTCTTATGGAGCGGTATCGGTGGGATAAACCAATTCGAGCTGTCACGATTCGCGGTATTGATTTGGTATCGCAGAAAGAAGCAGAGCAGCTCTCCATGTTCGTGGATCATCAGAAGCGAGATCGCCGCATCCGTCTGGAGGACGCTGTTGAGGGCATTCGAAAAAGGTTCGGCAAACAAGCCATTTCCTACGCCGTGCTTATGGGTGACTTGAAGATCCCCGATGACGGCAGGCAGTCGGTGACCATGCCTAGACTTATGTATCAATAACTACTGCCAACTGAAGGGAAGTGGCTGAACAAGATGAAAATGCAATTCCACAAAGCCGTGGTGAAGGTGCTGGTCGTCGTAGCACCAGACCGCACCAAAACTCCTGTCTCTCTGACCTTTGAAGATGGGAAGGAATACTCTATCGACCGTGTCTGCAGCAGGCAGAGAGCCGCAGCAACGAAAGTCGGTGGAACAGGCATCCGTTATACAATTATGATTGGAGGAAGACAGACCTATCTCTTCGAAGACGAGGATCAGTGGTTTGTTGAAGCAAAGAACCTCCATGTATAGGAGATATGCAATTGAAATATCTATCACGCAATGACCTCGAGACTATCGGCGGGAGAGTCATCGCAGCATATAAGAGACTTCCGGCTATATATGACCAAGCGCTGGAGCGAGTAGATATCGACTTTCTATGCCAAGAGCTTCTGGGGCTTCGTATCGATTATGCTCGATTATCTCTGAACGGCGAAAAACTCGGCCTGACATCTTCTTGCGATATAGGCGTCGAGGTGTTCCCTGAAGATCCAAGCTCCACGGAAGAACAGTATTATATGCTTGATGGAAAAACCATTTTGATTGAAAGTGATCTCATGAAAGAAGGTGCCAATATAGGCCGCAGGAACTATACCGTTTCCCACGAGAGCTGTCACCATATTCTGAAAATGCTGTTTCCGCACGACTACGGAGCCCAAGCAAGTGGGCGTTCCGTTCACTGTTGTTATCGAAGAAACAGAGGAAATGGGGATTGGGAGGAGTGGCAGGTTGAAACACTGGCTGCCATGATTTTACTTCCGCCCGAATGTGTAGTTCGAAGCATGGAGCGATTCGGCCTTGGAACCCAGATGCGCCTTCTAAACCGAGTGTTTGCCCCTGCCGATTACAAGAAGTTCGAAGCGATGGCATCATTTATGGGGGCTTCTAAAACAGCACTGTCCATTCGAATGATGCAGCTTGGTCTTCTGAAAAGAAATGATCTTTCCGACCCTTATAGTTTGGTTCGAGTCGAAATGGATGAGGAGGACCGTATACTATGAAACCTAACTCGTATGAAATCAAAGTTGTAAAGCGTTGCCCGAAATGCGACTGGCGCATTTTTGATAAAGTGACTCCCACTTCGGGCATCATTGAGTTGAAGTGTCCCAACTGTCGAAAGATTGTTGAGATAGACCTGAGTTATCGTACCCCAATCCGCAGGAGAGCTACCTACTACCGAGCATCCTGCCATACTTACACATAAGAACAATCGACAACAGAATAAGAAAGCTGATTGCACCGAGCCACGGGTCCTTAGATTAGGAAGTCTATGAGACACCAAATTGCCGGGCATTGAGAAGAAAAGGTTACTGCAAAGTATACCTATCTTCTTGATGCCCGGCTTTTTTATGCTGTTGCCCCCTAACGGAGGTAACAATGCTGACTAGCCTTTGGGAACCCTATATCGCTCAATATCCTTGATCTCCGATTTTTTGAACCTTTCAAAATTCAAAAAATCAAAAGGAGATCAAAATCATGTCCGAAAAAGTTTATGTTCTCAATGTTTACAATACCATGACCGGCCAATATGAACTTATCCAAGTAACCAAGGAAGTATTTCAGGCTTACAGGCGAACGAAATGGAATATCGAAGATAGCACGGAACGCTTTTTTAAGCATGAGACGCAGATGAGTTCGCTGATTGGCGGAGAAAATGATGGATGCGAGCGGTTCCACGAGTTTATAGATTATGACAATACGCCCGAAAATCAAGCCATTGAGGAGATGGTATTCCAGTCCTTGCATAATGTTCTGGAGCTGCTTCCTCCGAAAGACTACGAGCTGATCTATGAACTTTACTTCAAGAACCACACCGAAAGGGAATGCGCTCATAGGCTGGGGATGTCTCAGCAGGCCATCCATGAGCGGAAGAAGCGCATTTTGAAAAAAATCAAAAATAATTTGGACGAGGAGGGTTGTTAAGATACCTGTTTTCTCCCGTATACATGCGAGAAGAAAAATCTCTTCTTGTGAACGTTGAAAACTGAATATCCGGCGACTGATAACGTCAGTCAGCGGGCCCCCGACGAAGGGGAGCAGCGATGCGGCGGGTGCGCCAAGACCCACCTGTGCGGAGAACTCCGCATAAAAGACGGCCTACTAAGGTGGCCGAGCGATACCCACCCAGCCCAAAGCAGCTTTGGTAGGCTGTCTCGCGATGATACCGTTGACCTGTACTCACTGTCCAGCCACAGACTCAAGCAATGGGGGCAGCTCGGAGAGATCCTCGGAGGGGTGAGATTCCCGGAGGGTGGTGCCAGCCACTGGTCAGTTTAGCCGCCCACGATCCGGGGAGTAGTGTCGAATAGGATCATTAGAAAGTAAGAACACAAATACGGCGGGAGCCGAGCCATACCACTGGAATGCGATATTCTTCCAACCACTGGACGGCTCCCGCCTTTTTGATGGTAGAAAGGTGAGGACAAAACTTGTCCTTAGATTCCTATCATCTGCAATTTTGAAAAGTGCCAATAATTTCGGCATAATTATATTGAAAAGTTGCTCTTTGCAATGTGTACTACATGGAGCAGCGAAACCGCCAAAGGCAGCAGAGTATACTGTAACTGCTGTCTCTGCTCATTTCTATAAACACGAAATCAACCACGAGGAGGTAGCACCATGCTGTCAAACAAGAACACCAAGAACGCCAATTTTCTCTTTATTGTTGATATGCTGAAGGATCTCCTTGCGCAGGAGTTGATCACAGAAAAGGAATATGCCAGGGCGAAAAAATATTATATGAATCTTACCGGCGCAGATATCGTATTAGCCCGCTGAAAATTGTGCATAAGGTCAATTCTGCGCTGTTCCAATTGTTTTGGTAGCTATTCAGAATAGTTATCAGTATAATGTGGTTGCCAAAAATGGTTGGTATCATATTATGATACCAACCAAAAAACGAGAGAGGAGGACACCGAAATGCCTGAAGTACGGCTCATCACCCCGATCACAAGACAGAGCACGAAGAAGATGCAGGTTGCAGCTTACTGCCGAGTGTCTTCCAACTCCGCTGATCAGCTCAACTCCTATGCCGCACAGATCCGAGCATACAAAAAATACATCGGAGCACGCGACGATTGGGAACTGGTGGACATCTTCGCCGATGAAGGGCTTACCGGAATGAAAAGTGAAACCCGTGATGAATTTCAGCGGATGATCCGCATGTGTGAGCTCAAACAAATTGACCTGATCATTACGAAATCCATCTCTCGCTTCGCACGAAACACAAAAGACGCTCTGTCCTATGTAAGAAAGCTCAAGTTGCTGGGTGTGGGCGTTCAGTTTGAGAAGGAAGGCATCTCAACGCTCTCTATGGGCGATGAGATGCTTCTTAATACCTTCTCTGCTCTGGCGCAGGAGGAATCGCAGTCCATCTCTATGAACCAGCGCCTCTCAATCGTCAAACGCATGGAACTTGGCGAGTATGTGGACAGCAACGCCCCTTACGGATACCGGTTAGTCGATAAGATGTTGACCGTGTACGAGCCGGAAGCAGGCATTGTGCGGAATATCTTCGCTCTGTACTTGCAGGGCTTCTCCACAAGTGAGATCGCAAGAGAGCTGAACAAGCTCAACATCCCTACCAAGGCCGGAAAGGAAACCTGGCGACCGAGTCGCGTGGCATATATTCTGAAGAACGAAAGGTACATCGGCGACAGCTTTTATCAAAAGACCTACCGAGAAACCACCGTTCCCTTCAACCAACACCTCAATCGTGGACAGGAAGATCGCTTCTACGCAAAGGGTACCCACCCCGGCATTATCGAAAAGGATGTATTCGATGCCGCACAGATCCTTATTGAAAAGCGCAAGGATGTCTTCGCCAAAGCAACAACACAAAATATCTATCCGCTTACAAGCCGCATTCAGTGTTCTGAGTGTGGCTCTTTCTATAGGCGAAGAATCGTGTCGGGGACTGTGAAGTGGGTATGCTCCCTTCACAAAGATGACAGCACGGCCTGCGACTCCAACTACTACAACGAAGAAAGAATCTACGACGGCTTCATCTCCCTAGTGAACAAACTGCGGTTCTCTGAAGATAACATTCTCGGACAGGTCATCAGCCGGCTGGAGATGACACTGGCAGCTATGAAGCGAAACAATCTGGCTGCGCGTGATTTAAGCAAGAGTATCGCTGAGTTGAATGCGAAACTGCTCATGCTTGAACAACTCCGGTCCAAGGGATACCTCGCCCCTGAAGTCTATCAGGCGCAAGCCAACGAGATCAGCGCAGAGCTGGCAAAACTCAAGGACGTCAGACAGGAGAAGTTCAATTCGAAAGCCGCCATCATGCTTGAGGAAGTCAAGAAACTAAAAATGCTCATCTTCGAACTGGAAGAACCCCTCGACGTATTCGATGAGAAGCTCTTTCTGGAAATTGTGAAGTCCATCCAAATCAATAAAGAGGACGAAATGTCCGTGGAACTCCTTGGCGGGCTTCGATTCAGAGAACGCATATAGGAGGCACTCATGAAAAAGATACGGTACATCCCATACGGATACACGATGCGAAATGGCAGAACGGTCATCTCAACTGAGGAAGCAGAGATCATCCGAGAGATCTTTAAGGCATATCTGGATGGTGCTTCTCTCAAAGCAATTGCGGAAGAACTGACCGGTCGCCAGATCCCATATACACAAAGAACCACCACATGGGATAAAGCCCGTATCGCAAGAATCATCGACAACGCCAAATATATTGGGACTGAAGAATACGACCCCATCATAGATGAAGACATGTATGAAGCGGCAGTCAACCTGAAAACGGCGCGGCAGCGCAATACCTGCGAAAAGGAAAACGATGCCATCGACCTTCTCCGTGACTTCGTTCGGTGCGACAACTGCGGTCAGCCAATGAAGCGTCGTGTCAGTATGAAGCATCGCATTCGAGAGAGCTGGAACTGCACCAACGACGAATGCGGCATCAGAGTTCGCATCAGCGATGCCCAACTCATCGAAACCATTACCGTCCTCATCAATCGGGTCATCCTCAATGACCATCTGCTCCAACCGAAGCCCAAGAAACGGTATGAGCCAGATGCGAAGGTCACCAAGGTAGGAAATGATATCGCTCTGGAGCTGGAGCGTGACGCTCCAAACGAGGAGTACATCATCGAAAAGACCATCGAGATGGCAGCGCTCATGTACGAGCAGAGCAATGCCAAGTTGAACCTCACAGTATCGCTCGCAAGGAAACTGGCACATGCGATGGCCACACAGGATGAATTTAATCGAGATTACTTTACCGCCCTCGCCTCATACATCACGCTCGGCGAACAAGGCAGAGTGGTGCTTCATACTAAGACAGAAACGGAGGTCACGCTGGACGATGGAAGTAACGAAAGTCCCTAAGAAAATCGTCACTGTCATAGAGCCAAAACGCTCCATGACAGTAGACAAAGAAAAATACAGGCAGAAGAAGGTTGCCGCATACTGCCGTGTCTCGACAGACAGCGAAGAGCAGCTCGTCTCCTACGCCAACCAAAAGAAGGTGTACACCGAGATGATCGCCAGCCGCAAAGACTGGTGCTTCGCAGGTCTGTTCGCTGATGAGGGTAAATCCGGCACAAGAGCCGACAAGCGGCCTGAGTTCAACAAAATGATCAACGACTGTCTGGCTGGAAAGATCGATTACATCATCACCAAATCCGTATCCCGCTTTGCGAGAAATACGGTGGACTGCCTTGACTATGTCCGAATGCTCAAGTCCAAAGGCATCGGTGTCTACTTTGAGGAGCAGCAGATCGATACACTCAAGACAGACAGCGAACTGTATCTGGTCATCTATGCGGGCTTCGCACAGTCTGAATCCGAGAGCATCAGCAAAAATATCACATGGAGCGTCCGCAAGAAGTTCGAGGAAGGAACCCCAGTGTTTATGTACAAGCGGTTTCTTGGCTATAGAAAGGGCGCTGACGGTGAGCCGGAGATCGTACCGAGCGAAGCGGTCATCGTGGAACGCATCTTCAACCTCTATCTGGCTGGGGAAACCGTGGATAAAATCTCCAAGATGATGCAGGCTGAGAACTATGATGTCCCCGGCAAAGCCATCAGCTTTAGCAAGGGCATGATCATGAATATGCTCTCCAACGAGCGATACTGCGGAGATGTGATTCTGCAAAAATCCGTCACCGTTGACTGCATCGAAAAGAAGCGGAAGAAGAACACCGGAGAAGCTCCAATGTACTATGTTCAGAATAACCATCCAGCCATCATCGACAGAGTGACCTTCAACAAGGTTCAGGAAGAACTGGCTAGGCGAAAAACAAAAACGCCAGGATCTGCAAAGAGCTCCATCACATCCACCGGAAAGTATTCCCGCTACGCCCTGACCGATGTGCTCATCTGTGGCAACTGCGGTACCTGTTACCGCCGCGTGACATGGTCAAGAAATGGTACCAAGCGCATCGTGTGGCGCTGCATCAGCCGACTGGACTACGGCAAGAAATACTGCAGCGATTCCCCCACCATTATGGAGGACAAGCTACAGGAGGCCATCGTTCGAGCGGTCAACAAGTTTAACGAGCAAGATAACGCCACCTATAAGGCACTCATGAGAGCGACCATCAGCGAAGCCCTCGGCCTTAATGGAGATCCGGAAGAAGTAGATATGTTGGAGCGAAAGATCGAAGCCTTAAACAATAAGATGCTGGCCCTTGTCAATGAGAGTGTCAGTTCTGGCGATGGTATCGAGGCCCACGAAAGCGAGTTCATGACACTGTCGCAGGAAACAGAACTCCTTAAGCAGCGTATAGCAGCCATTCAGGAAAGCACCGCCAAGGATAACGGTGAGCAGAACCGTCTCGAGCAGATTCAAGCTATCATTGCCGAACGAGAAAGTAAGTGCATGGAGTATGATGATTCCATCGTCCGCCAGATGGTAGAATGCATTAAGGTCTATCCCGGCGGCAAGCTGGAAATCATCTTCGGTGGCGGATACCTTGTCGAAGAATCCGTCTAAGCGTAGGAGTTTGAGGGAGCATCCCTCTTTCTCTTTCTTTATTTCATCGTGGATGTTTTTCTGAATCGCATCGAGAAGGGCGACCTTTTGCTCTGTTGAACACTCCAATCTTGAGATGTAATTATAAATCAACTGTGCATGGACAGTTGCAACACGCTTGGAAAGATCTTCCTGACCTTCCGTTGAGCACGGCAAATGAATGATTACTTCCATAGAATCCCCCCAATCAGGCATAAGGCCGGATGCATATCGGTAAGGTAGTCAGCACACAATGAAGTATGGGATAATCGCAGACGCGCTACCTTTTAATGTCTTTATTTATTGACAATTATAGATGTATCGTCTATAATAACAAGCACAAAGATGATGTGGAGGTGGTGTGCAGAATGGGACGAAAGAGTGTTGCTGTGCTGCCGCAGACGCAGGCGATTTTAGAACAGCTGGGAGAACAGATCAAACTTGCCAGATTACGGCGGCATCTGTCTGCCGAATTGGTCGCGGAAAGAGCCGGCGTAAGCCGAGCCACAGTGTGGAATGTTGAAAAGGGAAACCCCTCTGTCGCAATTGGGATCTATGCCGCAGTTCTGCACGCACTGAACAATATGGATAAAGACCTTCTGCTCGTTGCAAAGGATGACGAGCTGGGGCGTAAACTCCAAGACCTTGAGCTTACCACGCGCAAGAGAGCACCACGAAACGGGGGTGATTGACCGTGGCGTCAAACCAAAAAGTAATTTATGTCTATGAGGGCTTCAGATCTACAACGCCAAACTTCCTGGGGACGCTCTTCGTGGAGAATGTCCGCGGCCGTGAAAGCTATTCCTTTGAGTATGATGCTGACTGGTTAAAAAGCAGCGCAAACTACATGTATCTCGACCCGGATCTTCAACTGTATGCCGGGCGGCAGTATCCCACCGGTGCAAAAAATGTGTTCGGCCTTTTCGCTGACTCTTCCCCCGACCGCTGGGGCCGCCTGCTGATGACGCGCAGAGAAAGAATCCTGGCGGAGCAGGAAGGCCGAAAGCCTCGAAAGCTCTTAGACAGCGACTTCCTGCTGGGCGTCTATGACGAGACGCGGATGGGCGCGATCCGCTTCAAGCTGGACAAAGACGGTCCGTTCCTTTCGGATGATTCAGAAACCCCGACGCCTCCCTGGACCAGCCTGCGAACGCTGGAGGAAGCCTCCCGCCAATTCGAAAACGATGAGTCCGGTCTCGAGCAGAAATGGATCAATCAGCTCATCAAGCCCGGTTCCTCGCTGGGCGGTGCTCGTCCGAAGGCCACCGTTCTGGACACAAAGGGAAATCTGTGGATCGCCAAGTTTCCGTCTAAGCACGACGACGTCAATGTGGGGGCGTGGGAAAAGGTTACCCACGACCTTGCAAGACTTTGCGGCTTGGATGTTCCTGAGTCCATGTTGATCGACTTCTCCAAGTACGGAAGCACCTTCCTTGTACGAAGGTTTGACCGGAATGGTGCTGTGCGGATTCATTTCGCATCCGCCATGACAATGCTCGGAAAAACGGATGGGGCATCGGCTGCGGACGGCTCCAGTTATCTTGAGCTGGTGTCCTTTATCAAGGCCAACGGCGCTGCTCCCAAGAGAGATCTGACGGAGCTATGGAAGCGGATCGTGTTTAATATGGCAGTTTCCAATACAGATGACCACATGAGAAACCACGGCTTTATCCTCAAGGCAGATGGTTGGCATCTCTCACCCTTGTACGATGTAAACCCCGTCCCGGAAGGTGACGAGCTGTCCCTCTGCGTAAATGAGGACGATGCGACGATCTCCCTCGACCTTGCGCTGGAGATCGCACCGTATTGTGAGATCAGCACCAAGGACGCAGCAGCTATGGCAGCAGATGTCCTGAAAACCGTCCGAGAAAACTGGAACCGCCTTGCAACAGAATGCGGATTAAGCCGGAGCGCACAGGAATATATGCGACCGGCCTTCTCGCTGGCGCTTGAATAGCACAGCCTGATTCACCATCGGATCTCCCTTCGAGCAAGGGGGATCTTTTTTTGCCAGTCACAAGCCAAAGAGCATTCCGCGCGTGCTATTCCTCAAGGACAGGATCATCTGCAAGCGGTTCTTCATTTTCCTCTACGAAATCATCTTCTACCGCAACCTTCCCAGAATGTAGCTTCGTCATTCGTAAGGTGTACTTGCATTTTCGGTTATATGCAACAAGCATAGCTTCGGCATAGCCGAGAGAGCCTGCACCGCGCTCTTTAGCAATACGAGAAAGCTGACGAACAGACATGAAGCCGACCTTTTCCTTAAAGGTTTCATCACGAAGCTGATCGCCAAATGCCACGACCATCTTTGCAACGCCGGCCAATACATTTGCACCGAGAGAGTCGATATCTCCCTCCCATGTACCAACGCAGAGCCGCAAAGTTCGGTCAAGCACATGGTAACCATATTTGGTGTAGATCCGCTCCAGCGTAGCAACCGCACAGATCATGCCATATGCTTTGGTCGGCCCGATAGAAAGAGAATAGGATTCTACCAGCCGCTTAATAACGAGCTGCTGTTCATTTCCCGCTTCGATATTTGCCATGAATATCTCGTAAGGCTTCAGCGGCCGCACATGCTTCATCTGATTTGCAAAAATGTCCGCTTCGTTCTTGTAATCTAAGCTGTCATAAATCATGCACCAAACAGGAGTCTCCCGCGAACCGGATACAGTAGCAACGATCTCTATGGTGTGCTGACCATTAAAGACATAGTTGACACCATCACGGCGGCTCACCTTTACCGGGTTGATTTGGTTCAGGTCGAAATCCTCGATGGCTTTTTCAACCTGAGCCTGAGACAATGGCCGCTGGTATTCCTGATTAGATACGAGATTTTTGATCGGGATCTGCTCGAAGTGGACATTCGGAACAAATCTGCTGAAGTCTTGCATTAGTCTACCTCCCTGATATCTGAGAGCATCTCGGACACCTTCTCCTGTAGTGATAGCAGTGCTTCCTCGAGTCTGCTTTTTGCGCCCGTGGATGCAGCATTCATGTCCGCATTGTTTCTGGCTCTTTCAATGGAACTGACCCACGACGGAACTGTAAGAGTCAAACCGGCGATTTCAGCATCTGGATCGTGCATAGGTGTAATTTTGATAAGTGGTAAAGTCTCCTGCATAGGTTCGACTGGCTCCTCGTCTGTATCAGCAAATTCTTTTCGCGTATCACTATAACTGGTGAAGGGGTGTTGCAGGTCCTCAGGTTTTGACCCAATTCGCCTGATCTCTTCCGGCGGCATTTTCGAAAGGGCCACAAGGTTCTCGTGAGATATTTTGAAAGTGCCAGAAAGCACTTTGCCAGGAAGTTCGGGGTCTGCCTGTCCAACAATGTCTAATGCCTTACTGAAGATCGCATACTTCTGCACAGATCCAGTAGATACATTGTATTGAGCGCTGAACTTCTGGGCTGTGCGCCGAAAAGTATCGCCTCGCTCACCCTTGTTTCTCCGCTTATACTGGTTGAACCCATTGATGTTGGGCGGATGCTTACGCGCTACTTTCTCAAGTTCATACTGCTTTCCAATGAGATATCGTCTGGTTTCCTCCGTGATATTTCGGCGGCCGAGCTGATTGCTGCAGATCCAGACAATCGCTTGCTCTCGGTTCTCAAATGGCATCTCTCGTATAGCATAGGGAATGTGAAGTCGATTGCATATCTCGTAACGGTTATGACCATCAACAATGATGTTATTCCATGTGATGATCGGCTCTCTGCAACCGTCTACTGCAAGATTTACTTCGAGTTGAAGATACTCATCTTTCCGTAAAGGTCGAATGAGCGTCTTAAATTCCGGGTCGATCTCCAACACCGCAAATCCTTTATCCATCGCTGGGAGGTCTCCTCTCATTTTTCTTTAAGGTTTTCATGGAGAAATAGGCTACTCTGTTTGCAACATCCACCTCTCCGCTCATACGATAACTGTATTGGAAGTCGAGAGTACCGATCATGTTGACCAAAGCACACAGGAGTGTATTACTGTAGAACTCAATAGAATAATGGCGTGATGTTTGAACCAACTTCACTCGGTTGGAGGTGCCACCAGCGAGGGGCCGATCTGAGCCAAGTACAGCAATGAACATTTCTTCTGGATTGACCAGAAATTGAACATATTGCGGATTCCCCATTTTGTTCAGGGTGGACTTATGTATGCGAAAGCGATTCCACTTTAAGTCAATGGTCATGATCGCGCTGTTATCCGTACTACCCATTTACACTCCCCTCCTGCACAGGTACCTCTGGTTGATATGCGGTATGGACTGATGTGACATTTTCCACGGATGCCGTGGAGGATACAGAGCTATCCTTGATTCCATAAATCGCGTATCCGTCAAAGATATTGATCTGCAGAGATTTCTGGTGTTCACGATAGGGCAAACCGAACTGATCCTTCCAACCGGCTGGGAATACAGGTGTACGCGCAGTCTTGGGCTTGCCTCCGTCTTTTGCAATACGCTGATAAATCTCGGAGGCGTTCAAGTCGAATACGATCAGATACTCATCATTAGCATGGATGACCTTGCCAATCAGCTTGTACCTGTAATCAATATTCCAGTCCATCAGCTCAAAGAGCTTTGCAAAGAAGAACTTACCCGTCACCTGACGGGGCCGCCTCTTCCCACCAGATGTGTTGCACCACGCGAATGCGTCTCGCTCTGACTCGGCGCAAGGGCGTAGCGCAAGAATGTGCGACTCTCGATTGATCAAGAGTTGGACACAGTCTGCATGGGGAAACTTGTTCAAGCAAGCAGTATTGACATAAACTTTGTAATTGTTGAAGGTGATAGACGGCTCGAAAGTATGAGCGAAGAACTCCCTACGAACCACCTGATACCCATCAAAATCGAAGTCGTCACTAAGTTCGATCACATCGCCTGGTGCCGATGCGTCGATTGTCATTGGCGTGTCCGCATCCTCCTTAAAGGTAATGGTAGTTTCATCATCGACATTGCCGAATTGTGTATTCTGCAGCATCGGTGAGATGAAAGAAACCTGATTCTCTACTTCCATTCTGCTCTCCTTTCATTCGTCTCTGACAAGATCCAGCGCATCTCCAATCTGGCGTAGGCTCATGCTGAGATAGCGACAAAGCCGTCTGAGCTGTTCCGTGTTATACTCTGCCATGATCACATCCTGCTCGGCTTCGGACAAATCAGAAAAGCATCTGTTGACATGTATACCATCACGAACCACGCGGTAGTACACTCCATCAAGATTCCGAAAGATTGGAATATTGTTTTTTTCAGGCATTAAAATCCACCTCTTCCATCTGCTTTATGGGGGCTAATTGCTCTGCTATGAATCGCTGCATTTCATCAAACTTGGTGACTTGAAGCTTCTCACCGGTTTCAAAGAGTTGGCCTTCCAGCCAAAGCTTCCATGCATCTTCACTTTGTAATTCTGGTGAAGATGAGGTAAGTCTGTGAGAATAAAAGTCACTCCCAAACCTGTCTGCCAGTTTCTTCGGAACTGCCCGAACACGCTTTCCTGATACGGAAAGAGGAGAAAGCTCACCATTGCCGCTGATGGGAGAATCTGTCCCCGTCATGAGATAGGACTGGATAAAAATCTCGGGTTCACTCAAATCAAATAGGAACACCGAATCCCCTTCGTTTTGGAGGAGTCTACCATAGGCCCTGAACTTAAAATCGGTTTCCCAATCGAGCAGTTCGAATAGGGTTCCACCAAATGCGGTACATGGTATCTCTTTGGCATAGTATTTTCCATCGTCAGGTCTTGACCACTGTACGCACTGGCGAGAATCCTTAGAGGCGCGACGAACAGCGAGCTTCCGCAATCCCGGATGGATCAGCAGTTCAACTTTGTTGTCCTTCCCAAACTGCCTGACGCAATCTGTGCTGAACTTGATTTGTTTGCTCTGAAATAAGACATACGGTCTTTTGTTCGCATCAAAGAGAGATGAATTCGTAACTTCAAAGCCGCGCAAATCAAAATCTCCAGCTGCCACCTCGAATGTGGCGTCACCCTCCGCAGGCTGGCCGTAATATGTATCGTCCGTGTAGACACTCATAGAAGCCTGTAAATAATCGGCCGCCTTGAAACCTGCCCACTTGGGGCTAATCGTGACAAATCCTTTTAGAACGCCAGATTCAATCACCCGAAGCTCCGGCAGAATAGACTTTCCACCGTATTTCGCATTATTGATCATGTGCTGGACGGCTATATAATCGTCCCGCGACACGATTGCCTCGTGTTCTCCTTTATACAGGCTCTGCTGCCGTTCTCCTCTGTTTTTCTTGGACTTATGACTGATCACATCAGGCGTGAATGTCTTTCTTGTGAGAACATCACCACAATGCCGCTCATTCCTCAAGACCTGAATAACGGTGCCGGAAGTCCACTTGGAATTACCAAGGAATGTCCTCTTACCAAGCGCCTCGAGGGTTTTTGCGATATGCGATGAAGAATATCCGGACAGATACATGTAGAATATGAGTTTGACGGTCGGAGCCTCGTCCGGATTGATCACCAGCTTGCCGTCAGTATCATGAGAATAGCCCAACAGCTTGGGTGTCAGAGGAAGTCCTCCATTCAACCGCTGAGCAAGCGAAACTTCCATACTGCGGCTTCGAATGCGGGACTCGTTTTCCGCAATGGAAGCCAAAAAAGACAGCGGCATGTTTGTATCCTCGTTCAATGAGAAGATGCATTCACTCTCGAAGAAAACGCCCACTGGATTGCGGAGCTCCGCAAGATTACGCACCATAGTAATACAGTCGACGGTATTTCTGGCAAGACGCGAAACTGATTTGGTGATGATCAAGTCGATTTTTCCGGCTCTGCTGTCAGCGAGCATTTGGTTTAGCTCAACGCGGTGCTTTGTCGAAGTGCCTGAGATTCCTTTGTCGGCGTAGATCTTTACAAGCTTCCAATTAGGATGCTTCAAGACAAACTCCTCATAATAGTTCTTCTGGAGCTCATAAGAAGTCTCCTGACCCAGATTATCAGTTGAAACTCGGACGTAGACCGCAACACGCTGATGAATATCGGCATCGTAGAAATCGACCTGCTTCTTTGCCGGATAGATGACATCTGGCTCTCTCCGATTCGAGTATCGCTTATGTACTTTCTCGCGTTCTGCTTGATCAGCGGCTTTCTTGGCTGATTTACTCATGGAGCGCACCTCTCATATCCAGCTCGTCATCAGGCAGGATCTTCCAGTCAGGGGTTGGGAGAAAACAAGGCTCTCGAAGATCGTCGCGATAATACGATGCCAAAGTGTATAGATCTTCTGATATGAAGTAGATGCCAACAGGAGGCTTGCGAGCAGCGAGCATTCTTGCGCAAATCGCCATTTCTTGAGCATCTCTGGACACATTGCTGACCTTCTGTGTGATTATGAGGTCGACTTTCCCCGCATCGCAGTCAGACAGGAGTTCAGACCATGCTGTAGAGTTCTCCATATACGGAGCGGTCGATCCATTGTCAATATAGAAACCTACAAACTCCCACATAGGATACTGAGCCAGCGTAGCACGAAAAACCTCTTTGTTGCGTTCGAGATATTCCTCGTCTCTATATTTCGTCTGGTTGAAAAAGCGGATGTACACTGCAACCTTGAACGGGATCTTGGGGTTCGGTACTTCGTGGCGGATAGTTTTCAACCACTGCCTGTGTTGTGCCACAAGGGGTGATACCATGTTTTCTCCCAGGCACAGGTCAAAGGAGGGATACTCAGTCTCTTCGAGTCCTTGTTCAGTACCTAAAGGCAGCAGTTTCGTGTTTTCCATGTTTTCCTCCGGCATTTGGGCAAGCCCTTTTGGGTGAATTATAGGGAAAATGCTTAAAAATAAGAAGATACCATAGGTCAGCATCTTGACCTATGGTATGGAAATGACAAAAAAATTATCGGATTGGTCACCCAATCCGATAATTAATCATTATTCTGCTTCTTATGCATGGAGGCTTTGACCTCTCGGACAATCTTTAAGATGGTTTCCATCTCACTGGCCGAGCAGTCTTCAAGGAGCTCCGCAAACTCACCTTGATAGATTGCTTTGACCTCCGGTACATCTGGGCGGAGCAAATAGTCTGCAGATACCTGAAGGGCTTCCGCCACTTTGACGAAAGTCTCAAGTTGCATCCCCGTTTTTCCTCGTTCGATGTTGCTAATCAGCGGCAGTGAAACAGAAGCTTCGACTGCCAAATCCGCTTGGCTCATGCCTCTGCTGATTCGAACAGCTTTGATGCGTGAGCCGACCAGCTTCAGATCTTGTTGTTCATACATGACCAGCTCACCTCCCCTTCGCCGGATATAAGCTAACGACTATAATTTAAGTTAGTATATAATATGCGAAGGTCAAGTTTATATAATCGTACCGCTATAAAATAACGGTTCAAATATAATTGAGTTGCCAAAATTTTTAAGGAGGTTTCTCTATGCAACTCAATTACTATGTCCTTGGTCAAAGAATCCAAAAAATCAGGAAGAACAAGCGTATCTCCCAAGCGGTGCTGTCCACCATGATCGACAAGTCCGCTGGATACATCAGCTATCTCGAGTGCGGTACAAAGGTTATGAGTCTCGAAACTTTTGTTGGCATCGCCAATGCGCTGGAGGTGTCGACTGATACGCTCCTGAACAGGCAGCTCACGGGTGCGACTGAGATGTCTAATGCCGAGGCGCAGAAAATCTTCGCCAACTGCACCCCGTATGAAACCTATGTCCTGTTGGATGTACTGAAAACAACCAAGAACGCTCTACGCTCGCACCACCATCTCCTCAAGGATGAGTGGTAATCATTTTATCAACTGAATATCAAATAGCAACAGACCACAGGTTAAGAGATTGACCTGTGGTCTGTTGCGTGCAAAAAACGATTATGTTTTCGCCCAAAACGATTATGATTTGGGCTTTTGCGAGATTTTCCATTCTATTGATGCTATAATCCGGTCAAGCCAGAAAGGATGAGGATGTATGATCTATTACACCGGCGATATTCACGGCAGTGCGAAAGGAATCGTTGCTTTTGCCCAACACTATGAGCTCACAGAATCGGACATCATCGTCATCCTTGGCGATGTCGGAGCGAACTATTACGGCAACAGGCGAGATCGGTATTGCAAAGATGCGCTTGCCAAAATAAAGCCAACCGTCTTCTGTGTTCACGGAAACCATGAACGGCGTCCAGACACTCTCGCGGGCTATAAGCAGAAAGAATGGAATGGTGGCCTTGTGTGGTACGAGGATGAGTATCCGAACTTACTCTTCGCCAGGGACGGAGACATCTTCACTATGGAAGGAACCCGGCATCTGGTCATCGGCGGCGCTTATAGCGTGGATAAATACTACCGACTGGAAAACGATCTGCTGTGGTTTGCTGATGAGCAGCCCTCGGCAGAAATCAAAACATATGTGGAAGATCAAATCACGAAAAACAGAATTGACATTGTTCTCTCTCATACCTGCCCCTATAAGTACGAACCGCGGGATGCGTTTTTGCCCATAATCGATCAGAGCACGGTTGATGACAGCACAGAGCGATGGCTTGATGGAATAGAAGAAAAAGTGGATTACAAGGCATGGCTTTGCGGACACTGGCACATAGAGAAGCAAATTGACAAGCTACGCTTCCTGTTCCACGATGTTGTGTCACTGGAAATGATAAAGCGAGGTTTCAAATGAGTCGTTTCAAGAGCAATCTCTACACTGTTGAGCGCCGAGTATGGAGAAACCACAAGCTGTGCTGGATTCAGAACGATGACTTCACTCTCTTTTCAGGGCATCACAAAACGAAAATCAAAGAGGAAGATCTCCCGGAATGGTATGTCTTTGGCAGATACTATAAGCTGTGGGGCTTCCTCTCCACAAAAGGTATTACCGACTTGCAGTACATCCCGAACCTGTGGATCAACCACTTCCTGAAAGATGACTGTCTCCTGATCTCCTATAGCGGTAAAATCGAGGAACATCCAGACAGCATCGGTTTTGAAAAATACAGCGGCGTTGATGAGCGAGTGTGGGGCAACGAGATCCTCCATGTGTTGAAAGGCGCAAGGATGTTCTCGGAATATGATATCGCCCCTATCATAGAGCAGATCCGCGAGAAGCAGCGCATTCTCATTGAGAACTACCCGGACGAGTTCGGACCCCACAAGTGGAGTTTTGATCTCGATAAATGGATGGCAGAAGAGTACCACTCAGGCCGCCCAACCTATTACAGCAAAGCCATCACAGAAAAGAGAGAAGCAGAGCTGCGAGAGCTGTGCGGTAAAAGAGGACAGACAGATGGATGAATACCAGAACGCAATGGAAGAACTCCACGATATAGTCGAGGGAATTAGCAAGCTGCGAGACGCAGCATACACTCATTACTCTTTGTTGGTCGAGCAGGTGCTGAAGGATCGAATCACCGATGAGCAGCAGTTAGAGCGGATCATGGACGGTCTCTGCGATTTCTGCGATGAGATTCGCTTCATTGAGCTTTACCGAAGCCTCTGCCGACATATTTACTACCAGTATCCGCAGCTCGTGGGAGAGCATGTGGCTCTTTTCCGTGCGCTGTTTGAAGGGCCCGATGAGAGTTGATTTGAGAGAAAAGGTATGGAGGTAACCTTCAGTGAAGGAGGCACATACAAGTTCGCCTGCTACCGTCTCACATATGAAGAAAGCAAGTCTCCAGATAGGATTGCAAAGATCAAAGCCGATCTCGCCTCAAAGGGGAAAGATGGGTATTCCATTGCAATCACTTGTGACGCATCTCCCACCCCACCAACGTGGGACACATTCGCCAATTCCTTATTATGTCTGGACGGAAGACTTGAGATGTGGAAGCTAATGCAAGAGAGTTGGCCACATCACAAAGCGGTCGAAGCGCAGAAAGGGGTGAGTAAGATGAGCACATCATATTTCATTTTTACGGAGGTTCAGGTAAATGATCAGTGGCATTGTATCAACCCCCAAGTGATGAAGTTGCTGCCTATCGAACATCTCGTTCTTGTTCCAACGCTTCGCTCGGACAGCAGGTATCAGTTTGAAAAAGCATACCGGCAGCTTGAGTGCGATGGACACCCGTTCACAGTAGACGAAATGTCAAGAAATCTACAGGCATCGGTGAACGACTGGCTTACCCCAGAGGACAGTGTCCGAATTGCCGTTTGCTACGATGACATCTTGAAGCTACTGAACACTTCCGGCAAAGAACATTCTGCATTTGCTCTTCGATCTGAAGTAGCTGCCTTTCAGAATGATGAATCCGATAATATTTTGGACTTCGTCTCAGTAGACGAATATCGGAAGATGGAGGATGAACTCAAGAAGGCTTATCAATATTTCGAATGGAATGACCGCTCCGGTGCGTATCGCTATTATGAGGAGATCCAAAAGAAGGTCGCCGCACAGGTCAAGGATTGGAAAGCGATAAACCCTCGGGCAGAAATCACCTCTGTCCGAATAATGCTTTTTTCAACCTAAAGGAAAACACACAGGAGGGTTTCAGATGCAATCGAATAAAGAATCGAACCAAAAGCTGATTGAGCGATTTCCGTTTTTAATACCTCGTAACCGCTGGACGGGAAAAATTCCAGAGGATTACGACTATTCCTATACGGAACTGGATTCCATGCCTGATGGCTGGCGAAAGGCTTTTGGGGAGCAAATGTGTGAAGATATCCGTGAGGAATTGGTACGTGCCGAGTATCTCGACCAATACCGCATTACCCAGATCAAGGAGAAATATGGAACGCTCTGTTGGTATGACTTTGGCTGTACAGAGCGGATGCTTCGTGACATCATCCCCAAATATGAGCGCCTATCTGCGAGAACTTGCATCAGATGTGGGAACCCTGCAACAAAGGCCTCTACTGGCTGGATCAGTCCCTACTGTGACACTTGTGCTGGCAAAATCAGTCATGCCGAGAGATTTATTCCTATTGAGGAATGGCTCAGTGGAAGCGGAGATGAGGTTGCATCAGAAAGGATTGTGAATGAAAAAGATACCCACTCTCTTTGAACGAGAATTTGAAAACCATCGAATTGTCAGAATACTGCCAAATATCAGCCCTGACCTTGCTTGGGTCATGGCCGGCGACGGCGTAGCTACCATCAAATGGGACGGTGCCTGCTGTGCGGTCATCAATGGTGTTTTCTACAAAAGATACGATGCAAAACATGGAAAGCCCATTCCATCTAACGCAATCAAGTGTCAGGAGAACGCAGACCCTGTCACTGGCCACCTGCCTTGTTGGGTGCCGTGCAATAGAGCCGCATCCAGCGACAAATGGTTTTGGGATGCTTATGACAAGATGGGGATTGTACCAGATGGAACATACGAAGCCATCGGCCCGCATTTCAGATCTAATCCCCACAACCTTGATACCGATATTCTCAAGCCCCACGGGAAAGACATTGTCGAACTGGATCGGAGCTTCGAGGGCATCCGCACTTATCTGGAAACCCATGTGATTGAGGGGATCGTCTTCTGGAAAGATGGACACCCTCGGTGCAAGATCAAACGCAAGGATTTCGGGTTCCCGTGGGGAAGATGATTACTTAAATTGGAAGACTCCATTAGAGGTACGCCAAAGCACTTGGCGATAGGAGGCGCACCACATGAGCAAATGGCTTGGCTACATGGTAGAACTGTACCACGATGGGCAATGGTTCAACATCGACCAGTGGCATTGTCACGCAAACGGACAACTCAGACACCACTTTTTGTATGCTGCGCCTGAACGAGATATTCTCTCTAGCGCACATGATGAGCTGGCTCTTAGTAAAGAGAGAATCTGCTTTTCTGACCTGGCAGCAGAAACTCAGGATATCATCTGCGCAGAAAATCCAGCATTCGAACGCAGTACATTCGACTCATGGGATTTTTTCATTTGGGGCAACCTCTCTGACTTGGAGATGCTACTTCAAAAGCCTGTTGAGAATGAAAACGATGGATACATTTCAAAGGATTTACTCAAAGGGCTGCTTGTCAGGATTCAAGACCAAATCCAGATTTTTCGACAGACCATCCCGTACTTCGTGACTGATAGGTCATCGGAAATGCCAATCAGGATCATTATCTGTGAGTTGTGATTTTTTGATAGCTATTTGCTCTGAAATATGGTAATTGTTCGTGTTACAGAAAAGGAGGTGGAACACCATGATTTATGTAATGTCCGATATTCATGGACAAAAGCGACGCTTTGATTCCGTCATGAAGCAAATCAACCTACAGCCCGAGGACACCCTCTATGTCCTTGGAGATGTGATAGACAGAAACCCGGATGGCATCAAAATCCTTCGTCAGATCATGGCGATGTCAAATGCCAAAATGCTTCTGGGTAACCACGAATTAATGATGATGAATGCTCTCTATTACCCACCCCCGGAGGATGAGGAGCGGCCTGAATACTACTATGAGCGCAAGCAGTCTCTGTGGTATAGAAATGGAGGCGAGATAACACATAATTATCTGAAGCACATAAAGAAAACCGTTCGTCAGGAGATATTCGAGTATTTGGAGAAGCTGCCTGTAAACATGGAAATCACGGTGAATGGCAGGCAATTCATTCTGACCCACGCGGCTCCTGCCGAGCTGTATGAGACCTACGGTCGTAAATATGAGTGTGAGCGAGACTTTGCCGTCTGGATGCGATTTGACAGTTTCCCTGTTCTGGAGGACTGTACAGTCATCTTCGGACACACGCCAACTATCCGTTTCCAGTATGATAACCCAATGGCAATATGGGATGCAAAGAGCTGGATCGGAATCGACTGCGGCTGTATGCTCCCTGAAAAGGGTGACCCTTGGTCAGGAGCACTTGGAAGACTGTCGTGTCTCCGATTGGATGATATGCAGGTCTTTTACTCTGAGGAACCTCAATACGACAATCTTAAAGAATCGGAGGAACAGCATTATGGATGATGGCAAAGTAACGATTACCATTGAAATCGATGCAGAACTGCTGGCGCAGGTAACCGAAGTGCTAAAGTCTTATGGCCTCACGCCGGAAGAAGCCGCGGTGCAGTTCTTCAAATACTGTGCCGACCCAAAGACACAGGATCATGCGATTAAACTTCTCAAAAGATGGAAAGAGGAACAGGAAGTTCAAGAGAGGAATAGCACCAATGCTAAGTAAAGAAGGTTTCTGCAAGGCGCTCCAGATGATAAAGGAGCAAGAGTCCATTGACGAACAGTTCAGCAAAGCGCTCAATCTGGTTGGCGATGGTCACTTTGTATTCGGTGCCGAAAACAAGTATCTCATGGCTCTTAGAGATGTTTTGAAAGAGGCGGTCAATGACCAATACGACTACATCGATTGGTGGCTGTATGAAGCAACCGATGACTATACGGTATGGGAAGCAGATTGCACCATGAAGTATTGTCTCAAAGACCCCGAAGCTCTGTATGATTACATAACCGGTACGCTGAAGCCTGTCCCTGTATCTTCGGGAGAAAGCACATCACAGCAGGAATAAGGGGATGTCAAAATGAAAAGACTGCCGCCACTATCCGAAATGGAACGCATCGAGCAACCCCTGCTCGTCGAAAAATTGGATGAAATCCTGGAACGCATTGACAACGAAGACATCGGATTCGTAATAACAGAAAACGGTCTGCCGGATATGGTCCTAATACCATTCCGCTGGTTTGCCGAGAACTTTCCGGATGAAGTGCCTGACGACCTAAGAAGCGCCGATTACAAATCCGGATAGATTCCACCTCTGAGGAGCCGAGAAAAGATGGATGAGAAGTTTAACAGAATACCCGTCAGCGTCATCCATCTTGACAAGGATGGCACAGTCATAGATGTAGAAGATTACAACCCCGATAAAGTCGAACCTGATTTGTGGGCAATCAAAGGGCTGGCTGCATCACTGCTCCCCTTCATTCGAGAGTTCTATACGCACGAAGAAAATGTTCAAGCATTTGAGGCATGGCTGAAAGAGCGGGAGAATAATCCTCAAAAACACGGCAAGCGAAAATGCGCACAAAGACGGAAATCGGAAATGTGAGTCTGTATCTATTTTGGTCACTCTTAAAAATCCCTCGATTCTTCTCTTTCACGGGAAATTATAAGCAAAAAATATGGCTGAAACAGCCCAAAGCCGCTTCAGCTCTCGATTTTTCCTATTTTCAGCATGTATCTAAATTGGTCACGCATGACATGGCGAGTGTTCTTACAGCATTTGAAAGGCTGTAAGAACACTCGCTTTTTATA